>ERZ773028.40-NODE-40-length-127097-cov-6.684931_pt1 | contig 127097 bp, 109 predicted proteins | sample MGYA00511123_ERZ773028 | MGnify/ENA primary metagenome ERZ773028 (study PRJEB29015, sample SAMEA2738134) | human oral metagenome | biome: human oral; feature: human-associated habitat; material: saliva | place: China | collected 2206 ... | reverse complement strand
CATTTGCGGAGGATGCCTGAATGTATATTGAAAACAAATATTGGAATAACTACATTGGAGATAGCGACGATAGTCTTAATCTTATCGCCTTTTTAGAAGATCAAAGTAGCGACGAGATAGAGTTTTCCAATATACTGCAATCTTTAGGAGTTAATAAACAAGGTGAAAACTTCAGAAGAACTGTTTCTCCTTTGGGATTTACTAATTCAATGGGGATCTATCTTGATTTTCATTTCGCTATTGATATAATAACTGATCTTGCAGCAATATTATTAGAATGCAAAGTAAATGGCAGTGTTGATTTGCACGATTTAGAACCATTTGATACATCTTCTCGTATAGTAAAGATTATTGCTACATCTGAAGACTACGAGCTTTTGAATAAAATACTTGCCGACTTTTCGAAAAATCCACTTGAATATGACCTTTATGAACTTGTTCCGCAGGAGGATATGTTGAAAATGGCGGAAATATGCGAAAGTCTCAAACAAGAATTGTTAAGTTGAATTCCTGCTTGTTGAAAACAACAAAATCTTAGTATCAAGTTAAAAATGGAGCTGTCACTCATGCGACAGCTCCTGATATTTTACATTAATACACTAATTGTCTTTTCTTCTTTTGAAATATAATGCAAACAATAATACTCCTGATATAACTAATACCGCAACATACAACGGCATATTTATATTATCACCCGTCTTTGGTAACTTGCTATTATTTGGTAGCTTGCCGGGTTTGTTTGGAGTCGGGTTCTTGCTGTAAATAGCATATACTACCATATCCTCGTTAACAATGGTTGAACCTGTAAATTTAGTTCCTTTTCCATCATTTTGAGTATTCCATTCCTTAAAAGTATAACCACTCTTTGTTGGGTCACTTGGCATCGATTGATTAGCTAAAGCATCGTTATCAATTGATTTGCCGTTTTCCACCTTTACGGTTGCGTGTGTAGCATTTCCGTCCTTGAAAGTTACGGTGTTATCAGCCGGTTTATTTACCTTGAAAGTATAAGATATTTGGTTTGGCTTATTTGAGTTTGCCGCCTTATCCAGTCCACTAGGATCTTGAATTGCTGCAAATGACCAGTAATTTCTGGTCGCACAATTCTCATGTCCCGGACCTAACTCCTCATGATTATTATGTTCGGGAGAAGGCAAATAAAATTTTTCTGTATAAGAAGTAGCAAAATCATAAACTCCTGATACCGTACCTCTTATAGTTACCTGCGAATCTTGACTTGCGTCTTTAGAAACCTTTAATCCCGAAATACTAACATTAATGTTACTTGTATCTATGGAATTAATCTTTTCAATCAAGTCTTTCCATTTACAAACTTTAGCCTTTTCATTTTTACGTAATTTTACAAGCAAAGTATTTCCTTCCTTCGAAACATTTGCTGTAAACCCATCTAATCCCCTAATTGTAGCTGTTGGATTGTTACTAACAGTTACCCCGTCTGGGATATCTAATGAAAAAACGATTTGTGCATCTGACATTGCATACTGATTGTAAATCTTCTGAATTCCCTCATCTGACATACCGCCGGTTTGAGTTAAGAACAAAGCGAACCCATTCATATAACGCTTGAACCAAGACGCATTCATAGAAAACTCAAGGTCAATTGGATCACCTTTCTTATATTCGTCCACTTTCTTTGAATCGGTGCTGCCTTTAGCCTTTATATCGGCTAAAACTTGTAATTTCTCTAATGGCTTACTAGTTTCTTCAGCAGTTAAAATGTCACTTTGTTTAAACTTATGTGGATTTGTTCTATCTTCAGGAATCGTGGAGAATTGCTGAAAATACGGGTTATCTTGTGGTTTCAAAGGGTGAAGGAAAATGTTTAATCCACTCCACTTTGGAACAATGCCGGTATTTAGAAACTCAGGAGCACAGCAAAAATTGATTATCGTGTTAACCTTTGCATGCTGATTAACAGCAGTATCTTTAGGTTCCAACACATATTTAGGAACAAGAGTTTTAAAATATGTTATAGGTTCTCCTGCAGCTACCGGAATGTTTTCTACTTTTGAATATTTTAAGTCAACCCAATAATTATCATTTTTGATTTCTGCACTTTTATCAACTAAAGGGCCCTGCCAGTCCTCACCATACATAAAATAATGCACCGGATGAAGTGAGCTTAAATCTTCATCTGCAAATACAATTGATGTATTTAAGAGCAGCATTAATACGATCATAAGAGTCAATATTAAGCTAATATTTTTTTTAACTGTCTTCTTCATCAACACTAACGTCCTCTCTTAATTGTTAATTACTTATAACGTACACGAAAATTTTAGCATATATATATATATATATATGGTGCTATGTATTAATAAAATACATAGCAGCTGGCATTCGTTGTTCAGAACATATAAAATCATGTCTGATAGACTTTGTTATATTTTTGCATACAACCTTTTTATATTCTTTCATTTATAAATTCAATGAAATTCTTAATCACCGGATCTATCCATTTACCTTTATGACATATAATATTGCTCTTAAGCTCCGGATCAGGGCAGGAAACATCTATTAATGCCAAATTTCCATCCTCGATTGCCTGCTGTACTACGAAATACGGAAGATAAGATACCCCATATCCCCCCTCAAGTATATTGATGATTGCAGACACAGAACCAATCTCAAGTACCGGTTCAAGCTGTACCCCAATATCATTTGCAAATTTATTTAGATAGTATGTGTAGCCGACCTCCCTGTCCGCAACGATTAACTGCTCGGCGAGGATCTTGCGCAGCGACACCTTCTTGCCCGCCAGCGGGTGATCAGGATGCGCAACAAATACAATCGGAACGTCCTTCTCCAGTATGCGCTGGAAATTCTGAGGATTAGGTGGTTCGGTCATCGCCCATACGAGATCCATAGTGCCGGCTATGAGCTTCTCGCGCAGATCCTTAGTGAAGTCCGAGACCTGAATCACGATATTTACATTTGGATGCTCCTTGATAAAATCAATAGCGGCCTGTGGCAAAGCTCCAATGGAGAGACTGGATGTTGTGCCTATCCTGAGAGTCCCGCTGAGATCGCCCTGCTCCCGTATACATGCTATCGCTTCATCCTCGGCTTTGAGCAGGCGGAACGCATATGGTAAGAAAGCCTCACCTGCTCTTGTGAGATTGATCCTCTTGCCTATTCTGTCAAAAAGCGGCGCTCCCAGCTCATGCTCCAGCTGCTTGATCTGCGCCGTTACAGCTGCCTGCGAGTACCCGAGGCTTTCAGCCGCTCTCGTAAAGTTATTCATCTCTACAACCTTGATAAAGGTAGCTACATTACGATTCTCCATATTCCCTCCAGCAGAAATCCGCTATTATAATTTTTTATTGATTAACACATTTTAATTAATTTTACATGTTGGGTTCCAGGGTCTATTATATAGGTACAGCAAGGGTGATTTCAAGCTAATTGCTGTTATTACAAGATCCATCCATAGAATATTCATACAGGAAGAGCGAGGATATTATCCCCACTCTTTTGTTATACCTTTTTATTGTGCCACGTTAGATTGACAATTAATTTTTATCAAGCTGCTTCAAACGTCTATTGAACCTGCTGCAACTGATCACTTGTTCCTGGACTTCTTTTTAAGCGACTTGTAGGCTGCACCCTTGCCTGCCTTTTGAGCCTGCTCCTCCGCCTCTGTCTGCTCCTGCTCGTCGGCAGCCATCTGCTTCTCCATCCTGATTATAAGTCTGATAAGGCTTACCGCAACAGTCAGATATACTATCGTCATGAGGATGATCATAGCCCCCAGAGTTGCACTCTTGCCACCGTTCATATATCCGCGAATCATCACTGTGTCAGCAATTACAGCCGCTACGATGAAAATCCCGACTCCAATTCTGCCCTTCTTCATGCCGCCCGGCTTCTCGTATTTTGAATTCTTCTTGTTAGCCATCTGCCACCTCTTTCTGTTTTCTGTTCAGATCTCTTGATAGTACTCCTTAATTGTTGATACTCTGCTTTTCGATTATCTTATCTACTATAATCATCTACGATTTAACAGCGCACATGCCACACCTTTACCGCCATCCGATACCTTCTGCTCGCGAGCCTCCAACAGCTCTCCACTCCGCACCGTCAATGATGCTGCATGTTTTTACCTATCAATCGGTCACAACCTCTAACAGACCTTCACTCCGCATTCGCGCTCCATGATGTGTGCAAAGATTTCGATCACTGCAACCACAATCTCGATACAGTGCTGCTTGCGCTCCTGAGTCTTGAACTCGTAGCCCTCCAGCAGCTCCGGACACAGTGCGCTGCCGAAGCCGGCTATCACCTCGTCGTTGAGTTCTCTCACGAGTGCGATGCACTTCTCGTAGCTCGGATCACCGGGGATTACACGTCCGAAGACTTTGCCGAGAGCCATTGTCGCTCCCGCCACTGCTCCACACACATTACCGCCATTTCCAAATCCATATGGGAATCCGGTTGCGATAGCCATTATGTCATCGCTCATGCCGAGATCCCAGTGCTTGTTCGCTATTGTAACTACCGACTCGGAGCACATGCAGCCTGTCGTAAATGCATCTACAACATCCTTCTTCACCGCTTCAAGATTAACCTGTTCTACCATGTCGTCTCTCCTAGCTGTCACGCTGCCGCGTGGCGATTTGATTTAATAAATAGAGCGCGCATCGCTGCGCGCCCGTTTATGCTGTCAATTGCTCATTACTTGAGCGTTACTGCAACGAATTTCTTCTTGCCCTTCTGAATTGTGAGTTTGCCGCCCTCAAAATCCGTGAGAGTTACTTTTCTCTTCCTGTCTGTAACCTGCTCTCCGTTGATCCTGACACCGCCCTGCTCGATTGTTCTGAATGCATCGCCATTCGACTGAGCGAGCCCCAGTTCCTTGAGCAGACTTGCGAGGCCGAAGCCTTCGCCTTCAAATCCGGACTTATCCATCTCCTCAGTTGGCATTGTCACTGCGTTAGTACCGCCGGCTGCGAATACCGCGCGAGCATCCTCGAGCGCCTTCTTCGCCTTATCTTCGCCGTGAACCAACTTGGTTACCTCATAAGCCAGGATTTCCTTGGCCTTGTTGATCTCCGCCCCCTCGAGCGAGGACAGCCTGTTAACCTCGTCCATTGGCAGGAATGTCAGCATGCGCAGGCACTTGTTAACATCTGCATCTGCAACGTTTCTCCAGTACTGGAAGAAATCGAATACGGAAACTCTATTCTCATCCAGCCAGAGCGCACCGCTTGAGGTCTTGCCCATCTTCTCGCCATCGCTCTTGGTGAGAAGTGAAAATGTCATGCCATATACATCGAGGTTGTCTCTCTTCTTGGCGATATTGACACCGGCGATGATATTGGACCACTGGTCGTTACCGCCGAACTGCGCCTTGAGTCCGAAATCCCTAGCCATTACATAGAAATCGTAACCCTGCATCAGCATGTAGTTGAACTCAAGGAATGTAAGTCCCTCCTTGATTCTTCTCTTGTAGCACTCTGCTCTCAGCATCTCGTTGACGTTAAACAGCGATCCTATCTCACGCACGAACTCGATGTAGTTAAGGTTTCTGAGCCACAGTGCGTTGTTAGTGCTGATGGCAAATCCCGGCTTAGGCTCCCTGTTCTGATGACCCGGCTTGTTGACGCCGTCGTTATCTAAGTATTTCCACTCGTCGTCGAATTGCAGGAAACGGTCAAACAGGTCTTTGAATTTTCTGCCATTTGCATCGATCTCCTCGACGTCCATCATGCGGCGCAGATCGGTTCTGCCCGAAGGGTCGCCAATCATAACTGTGCCGCCTCCAACTAGAGCAACCGGAGTATGTCCGTACTTGAGCATATATGCAAAAATGATAATCTGGATCAGGTGTCCAACATGCAGACAGTCTGCGGTTGGGTCAAATCCGACATAGAACTTGATCTTCTCCCTTTCGAGCAGTTCGCGCATAGCCTTAGGATCTGTGCACTGCTCGATAAGGCCTCTCTCTTCAAGCACGTCGTATACGTTAGTGTGCTTACTCACATTGTCTGGAATCTGTATCATTTTAGCCCCCTTCTACTTAAATAACCTGCAGCTCTCGCCGCAGGCCTTACGTCATTAGCTTGCCGAGATCACTTAGTGCCGTACAGTCTGTCGCCTGCATCTCCCAGGCCCGGGAGAATATATGCATTTTCGTTGAGTCTCTCGTCCTTAGCTGCAATATAGATGTCTACATCGGGATGTGCCTTATGTAGAGCATCTATCCCTTCCGGTGCCGCTATCAGGCACATGAAGGCGATGGCGTGTCCGCCTCTGTTCTTGATAGAATCGATTGCGGCGATAGCGCTTCCGCCGGTTGCAAGCATCGGATCGACAGCGAAAATCTTTCTCTTCTCGATGTCTGTAGGCAGCTTGCAATAATATTCAACAGGAAGATGAGTCTCCGGGTCGCGGTACAGACCGACGTGTCCAACCTTTGCATTCGGAACGAGCGCAAGCATACCGTCTACAAAGCCCAGACCGGCTCTCAGGATCGGCACAATTGCGATGTCCTCTCCCTCCAGCATTCTAACCTTAGTCTTGCACATAGGTGTTTCGATCTCAAACTCCTCGAGAGGGAGATTTCTCGTCGCCTCAAAGCCCATCAGCATAGCAACCTCAGTTGCGAGCTCTCGGAACTCCTTCACGCTCGTGTTTACATTTCTCATAAGTGCGGTCTTGTGCTGAATTAGCGGGTGGTCAAACACATATACCTTGCCTTCTCTGTTAGCCATTGTAATCCTCCTGGTTAATTCACTTACTCACTAGTATATACGAATACGTGCAGAATATGCTAGTCGTCCAGCATATTTATGCGGCGAAGGTGCTTGCCGCCCTCAAATCCCGTCTCAAACCACCTGTCTACAATCTTGAATGCCAGATCCTGTTCGATCATCCTCGCGCCCATAGCCAGTACGTTTGCATCGTTATGTCTCCTCGACATCTCAGCCATCTCGACAGAAGTGCAGAGCGCACATCTAACGCCCTTAACCTTGTTGGCAGCGATCGAGATTCCGATTCCGGATCCGCAGATAACAATGCCTCTTTCAGCCAGACCTCTTGCAACTGCCTCCCCTACAGCCTTTCCGTAGCCGGGATAGTCCACCGGCTCTGTCGAATCCGTGCCGAGATCAATAATCTCATAGCCCTCCTTAAGCAGTTTGTCCTCAACCGCCACCTTGAGCGGATATCCTGCATGATCACATCCAATGGCAACCTTCATATCTTCCTCCTGCTATTTTCAAATATTCCCCTTTATTATACACCTGCAGACAGCTGTATGCTCTGACAACTTGTGCATCATTCGTGTACTGACTGTGCACTGACCGCATATTTCCGGGATTACCGTCTCTATAATGACACATAGCTGCGCCGGTATTTTCAAATCCGGCAGAGCTCTATACTTCCAGTATGTCATAGCCTGCCGATTTAACCATCCTGTTCATTACCGAAAACCCGACTTCATCCCAGTCGTATGAGGCGATGTATATCACATCTACGCCATCTCTGTCGAGCTGCCTGAGATTCGCAAAATACCTGACCGCAGCTTCATCGCCCTTGCCCTCATAGTCCAGAACTGCCGTCTTGATACCCCTTGCGACTGCTTCCGCTGACAGCTTAGCAATGGCCTCATGCACAGCAGCCTTGTCTCCCTCGACTATCTTGACATCCGCCTTTGGCGCATAATGCTTGTATTTCATACCCGGGGACTTCGGATGAAAGTCATCCGAATCGGGCTTCTGAAACAGTGACGGATCGTATTTTACCTCGCCACCCACAACCTCTTCAATCCTGCTCTTGGTTATAAAGCCCGGTCTGAGTATAGTGGGCACATCAGACGTCAAATCCAGAACTGTAGACTCTATGCCTATCACAGTCTGCTCACCCTTAACTATCGCATCAATACGGCCGTCCATATCCTCGGCAACGTCCTCAAAGGTCGTCGGACTCGGCTTGCCCGATAGATTTGCACTAGGCGCTGCGATCGGAACCCCGGCTGCCTCAATAATTGCCGACGCTTCCTTGCGCTCCGGCCATCTGACTGCCACCGTATCCAGCCCGCCCGTTGTAACATCCGGAACTGCCGGATGTTTGTGCAGCACGAACGTTATAGCTCCCGGCCACAGCTTCCACATGATATCCTTCTGCGAATCTGTGAAACCGCGAGCTACTCCGTTCAGCATCTCGAGGTTGGAGACATGGACAATCATCGGATTGTCGCCGGGTCTGCCCTTAGCCTCATATATGTGCCTGGTCGCAACGGGATCAAGAGCGTTTGCACCCAGCCCGTACACCGTCTCCGTCGGAAAAGCCACAAGACCGCCATCACGAAGGATTTGGCCTGCCTTGGCGATCCCTTCCTCGTCCGGAAGAATAATCTGTGTCTTCATTGGATGCCCCGCCTTAGAATTCCCTCATCTTTTCAGCCTGATCCTCAGTGATCAGCGCATCGATAACCTCGTCCAGATCCCCGTCCAGGAAGGAGTCCAGCTTATACAGCGTGAGGTTGATGCGGTGGTCGGTGATGCGGCTCTGCGGGAAGTTGTAGGTTCTGATACGCTCAGATCTGTCTCCCGAACCGATCTGCGACTTCCTCTCTGCAGCGATTTTGTCGTTCTGTTCCTGCTGCATCAGATCATACAGTCTAGCCTTCAGTACCTTGAAAGCCTTGTCCTTGTTCTTGATCTGCGACTTCTCGTCCTGACAGGTTACTACGAGTCCTGTCGGTATGTGCGTGAGCCTTACCGCCGAATCTGTCGTATTGACGCACTGTCCGCCATTTCCTGACGCTCTGTATACGTCTACGCGAACATCGTTGGGATCCAGATTGACCTCGACGTCATCCACCTCCGGCATCACAGCGATTGAAGCTGCAGAGGTATGAACTCTGCCTCCCGACTCCGTTTCAGGAACCCTCTGTACCCTGTGAACTCCGCTCTCGTACTTGAGTCTGGAATATGCCCCCTTGCCCTTGATGAGCAGCACAGCTTCCTTGACTCCGCCGATTTCAGTCTCGTTGCTCTCGATGAGCTCTGTCTTCCAGCGCATTCTCTCGGCATATCTGAGGTACATACGGAGAAGGTCGCTCCCAAATAAAGCTGCCTCGTCACCGCCGGTACCCGCTCTGACCTCGAGTATTACGTTCTTGTCGTCGTTAGGATCCTTTGGCAGCAACAGAATCTTGAGGTTCTCGGTAAACTGCTCGATAGCAGCCTCGTTGGACTTAAGCTCCTCACGAGCTATCTCACGCAGCTCCTCGTCGTCCTCCAGCTCGAGAATTTCCTTTGCCTCTTCAAGCTCTTCCTTTGCCTTTTTGTAAGCCGTATACTCCTTAACGATTGGCTCGAGGTCGCTCATCTCCTTCATCAGCCTCTGCCATTCCTTCTGCCTGGCAATGACATCCGGATCCGAAACCTTCCGGGACAGCTCCTCGTATTTCTCAAGTATAAAATCTAGCTTGTCAAACATAATTACGTCCTCTGCTTATGATATGAAAAAAGCGTTGGGAAAGCCACCGCCTGTGGTTCCAAACGCCCTAAAACGAGGACGCTGCAAACAGCGTCCTCTGAATATTGTTTCCCTAAAGGTTGTATTTGTTCTTGAACTTCTCTACACGTCCACCACGGTTAGCAAACTTCTGCTGACCTGTGAAGAATGGGTGGCACTCTGAGCATACTTCGACTCTCATAGTGTCAGTGTTCGAAAGTGTAGTAAAGGTATTACCACATGCGCAAGTAACTTTACATTCCTTATAATCAGGATGGATTCCTTCCTTCATGCTAGTTCTCCTTTTCTCAAAAGTCTATCGTGCGCAACAATGCAATCGCTCCAATAGCCCTGTCATTATATCAAAGCAAATTAGCTTGTGCAATAGGGAAGTCCAACAAGTATTGATTTCCGGGCATTTTGATGCTGATTTTAACCCTTTTCGGATTGAGAAATCGCACATGAAAGTATATTATATAATTTAACCACAAGATGTAGACAAGAGGAGGTACTCCCATGCTTAAGGATAAATGCGTAGTCGTCGGTGTTACCGGCGGAATCGCCGCATACAAGGCTGCTTCTCTGGTGAGCGCGCTCAAGAAGGATCATGCCGATGTTCACGTAATCATGACCCGGAACGCTGCCGAGTTCATCTCGCCGCTGGTATTCGAGACACTTACTGGCAACAAATGCATGACAGATACATTTGACAGGGATTTCAAGTTTGATGTCGCACACATCTCCATTGCAAAAGCCGCTGACTATTTCGTCGTCGCTCCGGCAACTGCAAACTTCATCGCTAAGGCTTCTTATGGCATAGCTGACGATATGCTGACTACGACATTTCTGGCCGCTGCCTGCCCTAAGCTGGTAGTTCCGGCGATGAACACCAACATGTACCTCAACCCTATCACTCAGGACAACCTGATGAGGTTGCTCAAGGTTGGAATCAGGGTGTTGGAGCCCTCCAGCGGCAAGCTCGCATGTGGAGACGAGGGCATCGGCAAGCTGCCCGAGCCGGAGGTCATCCACGAGGAGATACTGTTCGATCTGGCCTTCGACAAGGATTTGAAGGGGCGAAAGGTTCTCGTCACAGCAGGAGCTACACAGGAGGCTATCGATCCTGTTCGCTACATCACCAATCATTCGACCGGCCGTATGGGATATGCAATAGCAAAGGCTGCCGCCTACCGCGGCGCGCAGGTTACGCTTGTGACCGGCAGGTCCGGACTTCCGCCTATTCCATACATCGATACGGTCGAGATTACCTCAGCCGCCGAAATGGAGCGCGAGGTGCTCAAATACGCACCTAATGCGGACTACATCTTCAAAGCAGCTGCAGTAGCGGATTACACGCCCGTTCAAGCTGCAGACGAGAAGATCAAGAAGCAGGACGGAGACATGTCTATAGAATTGAAGAGGACTTCTGACATACTTGCAGAGATCAAAGAGATTAGAAGGCCTGATCAGATTATCTGTGGCTTTTCCATGGAGACGGAGAATCTGCTCGAGAACTCACGCAGCAAGCTGGAACGAAAAGGGCTCGACATGGTATGCGCTAACAACCTCAAAGAGGACGGAGCCGGATTTGGCGGAGATACTAACTCAGTCACAATCATCACCAGGTCGGACGAGACCGAGCTCGGTAAGCTCAGCAAGTTTGACACCGCCATGGCCGTTATCGACAAGGCTATATCCCTGTCGAACGAGGCTCCGATATCAGGGGTGCGCGATGTAACACTGTAGTCGCACTGCTGTAGATATGGCTTTACAATGGCAGTGCTTAGACATGAATCTATAGGACGCAGTGCCTATAGATTGAATAATTGACTAATTGACTAAGATGATAATGCAACTGTAAATAGATGGTATCGGATATGAATAATCAAGAATTAATGGTCACTACAATCAGGAGCGCTCTGCTCAATCCGTCTTTTCTGGAGACAGCCGGCTTTGATGAGGACGTGATGACGAGACGCACGAGCGATGAAAACTTCGTCGAGATGGTATACGAGCTCGCTTACCATTCCGGCAAACACGGCAGATACCACTCCCGTACTATCCTCGACATCAGCTCTAGGTATACGCCGGAGCTCGTGGACGTTCCAATCGAGGGCTGGCTGGAGCACACAAGGCTGTATCTCCTGCATGTGCTCTTTCCTCACATGGACGCCCCTCTTGAACCTGAGAAATACGCAGACGGCAGGAACATGCTGCTACAGATTATGCGCGGCATATACGTGTACGAGCGACAGGTACTGTCTTTCGACCCACGATACGATATGAAGCTGCTCAGCGACGAGGAGATTGAAGATAATGCTTTTACAGACGAGTATCTGAGACTCAAGAAACTGGTTAAGCGCGAGTTCGTATATGAATTTATGCGTATCAGCGCCGATATCTCGCCTTTCAACACTCTCGGGCACATCAGCGGTGTTCATTACGTTGCGATGTATGCAGCCAGACAGCTGCACGAGGCAGGCATAGATGTTGATCTCGGGCTCATTTCAGGTGCCGCAGCTGCGCACGACATCGGCAAATACGGTTGCCGCAAGGAGGAGGAACGCCGCGTTCCGTATCTGCATTACTACTACACAGATTATTGCCTGACCAGATTTGGGCTGCCTACGATTATGCATATCGCTGCTAATCACTCAACATGGGATCTGGAGCTCGAGAACCTGTCGGTTGAATCTCTGCTGCTCATCTATGCGGACTTCCGCGTCAAGAGCACGAGAAACGAGGATAATGAGGAACTGATCCGCTTCTATTCGCTTGACGAAGCTTTTGAAGTCATATCGAGCAAGCTCGACAATGCGGACACAACCAAGAAACGCAGATACGAGAAGGTATATAACAAGCTGCACGACTTTGAGGATTTCATGCGCGAGAACGGAGTCACAACTTCCCTTCCTGAGGATTGGTCAGAGACTCCCGGATTTAAGTGTGCGCCTAAAGAACGTGAGCTTGCCCTGCTCGATGGGAGGGAAGCTACATCACAGCTCAAGTTCCGAGCTATCGAGCATAATATCAGACTTATGAAGATATTTAACAGTCCGTCAGAATTCTCCGAGCTGATTGAGCGTGCTCGCAGTGAGACACAGTGGAATAATATCAGAACGTATCTCAACATCCTGGGCGAGTATTCGACATACATGACGGAGGATCAGAAGTCGATGACGCTGCGATTCATGTATGACATGCTATTTAACAGAGAGAGCGACATCAGAGAGCAGGCTGCTCAGATAATGGGACAGATTGTAGCCCGATTTCGCGAGGAGTACAAGAAGGAGCTGCCTAAGTCGGTTCCTGTAAGAGATACCGACACCACCAATCTTGCACAGTTCACATTTTATCTGGATAAGCTGCTCAAGCCATCTCACAATCACGCAGAATTTCACAGGAAACGTATTGTAGAAGGAACCCCTGATTTTGTAAACCAGGTCGTAAGGAACTGCAGACCTTCGTGCCGCAGCAAATATTTTGATGTGCTCGAGGCTCACTACCATGTGGCGGGGCTTGATGAACAGACAATCATTGTACTTTGCAGCACTGCCCTGGGCATCGACAAGGAACTGATGCCGGAGAGCTTCCTCGAGAACCTGATGTTCTTCACCAAGGATATCCTCGGCAGCTACAGCGTTAGCGCCGACCTGCTTGCGCTCGCATTGATAGAAAAATTCTTCCCGGATACAGGCATAGACGTAGAAACCAGGCGGCTCAACGTCATGGGCATACAGGCAGACAGCGATGTGACGGAGGCTCTTCTCTCCTCACTGTTCCTCGACAACCTCAAGGCCGGCACAACCTGGATAGTAAAGCTCTCCAACATTGATTATATGTTCAAGCTCGCTAAGCGGGGTGACAGCCTGATGCATATCGCTACGCATTTTGCCAACCTTATCAAGGTCAGCGAGACGATTATAGTCAGAAAGCGTGCCGGCAGAAGACTCGTTGAGCTTGCCGACAGTATGCCGCGTGAGCAGCTCAACGAGCTGTGCATCGAGCTCTTCAACGGACTTGAGCTCGGGGATTATCAGTTCATCAAGTTCATCCCCGGCTACCTCGGTCAGCTGATGCTGCACTTGCCGGATGAAGAGCTGGACGAGATGATTGCCGGGCTGGAAACCTTGTTAAATACAGGTAACGACAAGTCTGCAGCTGCCTCACTCAACACTGTGGCAGTACTGCTTGAAAACTATGACAATGTCTCACCGGACAGCAGCAGTACGGAAGAACACAAAAAGAAGCTGCTCGGGCTGATTGTCAAATTTATAAGCCATTACAAGACTTCTATATCGCAGGAGGCGCTGCGCGTGCTCGGACTGCGCGTATTGGGAAGCCGAAAGATGAGCATGGAATCAAAGCACTGGGTAGCAGTACACGGCTTCAAACGATTAGCTGCAATGATTCCTCTTATTGGAGATGACCTTGGTCTCGAGTTCTACAACAATGCGGCGGTGCTCAACAACATATACAGGTTTATAGCCGGTTACATCGCAGATGTGGGTGATTTTGAATTTACTGAAAGCAACAAGATTGCCTTCTTCCCCGGCACCTATGACCCATTCAGCCTGGGGCACAAGGCAATTGCCACAACTATTAGGGACATGGGCTTTGATGTCTACCTTGCACTCGATGAATTCTCATGGTCCAAGAAGACTCTGCCTCACATGCTCCGTAAGAACATACTGGCCATGTCGATTAGCAACGAAGAAGGCCTATGCATATTCCCTGACGATATTCCTATCAATATCGCTAATCCCGAGGATCTGCGGAGATTGAGAGAGCTTTTTGCAGGCAAAGAGCTGTACATCGCTATGGGTTCAGACATAGTTGAAAATGCGTCATGCTACAAGACGGCGCCTAGCGAGTACTCGATTCACTCGCTGGGACACATAGTGTTTGATAGAGAATCGCGAGATGATTCGCATAGCGACAGCAGTGAGACTCTTTATCCAATCACCGGCGAAGTGATCAAGCTCACGCTCAAGACGTACTGTGAGGATATCAGTTCGACCAGAATTCGCGATAACATCGACCTCGGCCGAGACATCGGAACCCTGCTCGATCCGATAGTTCAGAACTACATCTACGATATGAATTTATATGAGCGCGAACCCGCATACAAGCACGTGTTGCAGACTCGAGAGATTGAATTCAGTGAGTACGAGCACCATGATGCATCATTTATAGAGCCTCTTCAGAATACACTGTCGCAGGCAGGCTACGAGTGCTCTACCCTGCAGGAGTATCTCGGGGATGTCGACACCGAATCGCTGTTTATAAGCGCAAACAGCGAAGAACAGCTTGTGTGCGCCTTCGCAGCCGCACACAAGCTGCGTACACATAACTTGCTCGAAGAGTTTGGCAGCAACAAAATTGCCGCAACTGTCAGGGGAAATGCTCTCGGTTCAATCGCCGTCATAGGCGCATTTTACGCTAGTGAGACCTCCGGCAGCTCAAACCGGAAACAGATATTACTCACAGAGATACTGACCGCTCTCCTCGCCAGGGATTATACATACGTAATCTATCATCCTGTAGATCCTGCGGGAATGGACGAGGACATTATAAATATGCTGAAACGGCATGGCTTTATAGATATATCCGGTGGCGGTGAAGCACCGATCTACGCAGTGGAAATGAAGTCTCCGATTGTGCTGTTCAGAGATGTTGAGGCTTGCATCAAGACACCATTAAGCAAGAACCCCAGAGTTATCAAAGCTCTCGATGATGCGCACGACAAGCTGCTGAATACCTTTAATCAGCTGTTTCCCGGTCAGCTGATTCTGTCATTCAACACAGATGCTGTGTACAGCCGCATTGTAAATATGGTTGCGGCTGAAAATGGCGTACCCACAGAACCCGATCCGCTGAAGAGGCGTGGTCCGTATATGTCAGTGCCATACGGCAAGGCTCTATCCGACGTAGCCTTCCCTAATACTGTAACCAAGGCTCTAAGGACGGATAAATACTTCAAGGACGACCTTTCGGGATATGCCATCAGGGAGTACAGAGGCTATGCACCGCTACAGGATCAGATAAGGACCATCAAGTCATTTGCAAGACCTGCAATATTGGTGGATGACTTGCTGCACAGCGGACAGCGGCTAAATCAAATAGTGCCTCTGATGAAGGACGAGGGAATAGACATCCGCAAGGTCGTCGTCGGTGTGCTAACGGGCAGAGCGCTTGACGACATGAAGAATAGCGGTATTCCGGTTGATGGTGCGTATTTCATACCTAACATCTCAATTTGGATAAACGAGCATGACAGCTATCCGTTCTTTGGAGGTGACAGCATAGACCTTGTCGCTGAATCGAATGAGTCTAAGACCGTCAATTTGATGCTGCCATACACTTCATTCAGCTTCGTGGGCGAAGACGACATGGAGAAGGTCTATAAGTATTCGGTTACCTGCCTCGAGAATGCTCGGGACATCCTTCGCATACTCGAGCAGGAATACCAGGCTGAATACGGACGCAAGCTGACTCATAAGCAGCTCGGAGCAGTCATCTCAAGGCCTTGCACACCAATGCTGCCACCGGGCCTCGAGTACGACAGCTCCTTCGCAGCTTCCGAATTTATCGAAAACGATATTCGCAAGGCAGAGAGACTCCACATGGTTAAGAAGTAGTGCTGTGCTCCTCCATCGCCAGCTTGATCAGACTGTCAAGCAGCGTTGGTCGATCGATACCCATCGCCTCCCAGAGCTGCGGATACATGCTGATATTTGTAAAACCCGGCAGTGTGTTGATTTCATTAAATACAACCCTGCCTTCCTCTGTATAGAAGAAATCCACTCTGGAGAGTCCACGGCAATCGAGCGCCTTAAATATCTCGACGGCCTTGCTTCTGATTTCCTTCTGCTTGCCGACCGGGATATCATCTACCACACGTGTCTTTGACTCCGGATTGTTGTATTTGGCATCGTAGTCGTAGAACTCGCCTGCGGATAGAATCTCGCCTACATATGAAGCCTTTGGATTGTGGTTGCCGAGCACTGCTACTTCCAGCTCCCTACCGACAATCATCTCCTCGACGAGCACCTTGTCGTCATACTTAAACGCATTTTCAATAGCCGTCTCCAGCTCCGGCTCCTTCTCGACCTTGGACGCACCGACCGATGAACCTGCTGAGGATGGTTTGACGAACAGAGGCAGCTTGCCGTCATTCGTACTGAGAGCATTCATAATCTCGCCTTCACGGTCGTCTGTAAAATCCTTCCTCTTGATCACGCAGTGTCTCGCCTGGTCGATACCGATCTCTCCCACGATAATCTTGGTGAACGACTTGTCCATACAGTTCGCAGAAGCCTTTACTCCCGGTCCGACATAAGGAATTTCAGCCAGCTCGAAGAGTCCCTGAATAGTTCCGTCCTCGCCGTTATCACCGTGCATTACAGGAATGATGCAGTCTATGTGTTTAACTGCCGCCCTTTCCTCATCATCGAACACGAGGATACCGTGAATTGTAGGGTCTGCCGGCAGGCACACCTGTTTGTTATCTGCTCTGTTCTCCCATTCTCCGCTTGCGATTTCATCAGTAGCGGCCTCGGTTCGGTACCATCTGCCCTCTTTAGTTATACCGATCTGTGTAATTTCATAGCGGTCAGAGTCGAGTCCATTGATCACGTTCACTGCTGAATTGCGCGATACCTCGTGTTCATCGGACTTTCCTCCAAATATTACTGCAATGTTCATCAATCAACCTCCAAATTTTGAAGTGCTTCCAAAGTTCTTTTTGTTGTGCCTTTAAGTGCACCTTTTCATAGCAGCATGTTTTAAAATCATTCTTGACTATTTATCAGATTGCTATGAAGGTGTGCCCGGCTTTTCCGCAACAACCACTCTGTTCTTGCCTGTCAGATCCTTGATTATCGCCGCCGGCTTGTAGTAATGTGTCCTCTCGAGCAGGAACGCAACCGCCTCTCCTTGGTCATAGCCTATCTCGAGGGCAAGCACTCCGCCGTCCTTAAGGTGAGCGGCAGCGTTATTTGCAATAACCTTATATGCATCCAGTCCATCCTCACCGCCATCGAGCGCCAGGCGAGGCTCGTGATCCTTAACCTCAGGAGCGAGCGTCTCGATTATATCCGACTTGATATACGGCGGATTGCTGACGATTATGTCAAATTGCTCATCAGACCTTAGCGCCGAGAACATATTGCCGAGTGCGAAGCTGCTGCGTTCCAGCACTCCGTTGAGCTCTGCATTTTTCATCGCTGTGGCGAGGGCCTGCTCACTGATATCTGTCATCTTGACAGACGCATCCGGAACCATATGCGCAATCGAAACGCCGATAGCGCCACTGCCCGTGCACATGTCGAGCACGTCCGGATGCTCCAGCTCCATGCCGCCGATGATACCAAGTACCTGATCCACGAGCACCTCCGTGTCGAGACGAGGTATTAAAACATTCTCATTTACACGAAACGGCAGTCCCATGAATTCCTGCACCCTTGTAATGTACTGTAGAGGCATCCCCGAAGCTCTCTCGAGAATCCGCTCCCTGTAGTCTGCCATATCCGACTCGGATAGCAGCTCGGTGTCCCTCGTTATTATTTCGTTGTGGGTAAATCCGGTTACGTAACAAAATATGTCATCCGCATCGCCGTCAGGATTGCTTACCCCTGCAACCTGCAGCTTTTTGCGACCTTCTCTTACCAGGTTTCTGACCATCGCCACGTCTTCATCGTATCTCTTGTTATCGAGAGCATCAAATATCGATTCCTCCGCCTCAGCTTCACCGTCCGCATCGCGAGCCTCTGCGCCGGCTGTATCTCCGGAAGCGCTTATAATTCCCGGTTCCAGCTCGCCGAGCACTGCTCGCAGTGAAACGATTGCTACCTCCAGCTGGTCTTCATCCGGTTCTCCGGTGGTCAGCTTCTGCATCATCAAACCGGGCCAGCTCAGCACCTTGACAACCACGTTGTCGCTGCGACCCGCCCACTTGAGCAGCTCGTAGCTGATGCCCGCGATGACCGGCATCAACAGCAGCCTGGATGCAATTCTCCACACCAGATTAGGCCATCCTAGGAAGGAAAAAAGTATCAAACTGATGATGAGCACGAACATGACGAAGCTCGTACCGCAGCGGGGATGCAGCGTGTAGAAGCCCTTTGCATTTGCAGTAGTGAGCTCAAGCCCGTTCTCATAGCAGTGGATGGTCTTGTGCTCCGCACCATGGTACCGGAAGAGCCTTCTGACATCATTCATCTTCGAGATTAGCAGCACGTAGAGAACGAATATCAGCAGCCTCAGGATTCCCTCTGCCAGGTTGAGCAGTATAGAGTTCTTGGTCACGTGCTTGAGCACGTTGACGCTGTACGTCGGGAATATTACGAACACCGCGATTGTGATAAGCAACGAAATCAGTACTGATATAGTGAGCATCACATTCCATGCCGTCCTGTTGCCAAATTTACGATCGAGCCACTCCTCAAGCTTGCTCGAGTCTCCTTCATCTTCAGGCATTGCTTCCTCGAGGATTCTTGTCGAACGCATCAGTGTCTTCATGCCGTAGACCAGCGAAGAGAAGAAGCTGACGATACCCCTGACAAAAGGAACCTTGCTCACCTTAGAAGGTCCTTTCATATCGTCAATTTCCAGCCTTATATCACCGTTTGGAAGTCGCACCGCCAGCGCCTGCTTATCTTCTCCGCGCATCATGACGCCTTCCATTACAGCTTGTCCGCCGATCTTGGTCGGCTTCGCATCCTTGATAAAAATCTTACTGTAGTCCATCGCTCCCTCCGGATTTTTAGAAATTCAGCTCCTTGAGCATAACGTCTACAAAGTCCTTGTTGCACCTTGTATGGCTGAGATTGTCAAGCATCCTCTCCGTGACTTCACCCGGATTTCCGGATGCCATCTCACGGCGCATCATATTCATAACCAAGTACTCGTTATCGTCGAGCAGCAGCTCTTCCTTCCTCGTGCCGGACTTCGCAAAGTCGATCGCAGGGAATATTCTGCGCTCGCTCAGCTGTCTGTCGAGGTGAAGCTCCATGTTGCCCGTACCCTTGAATTCTTCATATATCACATCGTCCATCCTGCTGCCCGTGTCCACCAGGGCTGTCGCGAGGATTGTTATGCTGCCGCCTTCCTCGAGGTTCCTTGCAGCTCCGAAAAATTTCTTTGGAGCATGCAGCGCTCCGGGATCAAGTCCGCCGGAAAGTGTCCTGCCGGAAGATGGCGTCTCCATGTTGTATGCGCGAGCGAGTCTGGTGATGCTATCAAGCAGTATAACCACATCCTTTCCCTCCTCGGCGAGACGCTTAGCTCTCTGAATTACCATTTCGGCAACCTTGACGTGGTGAGCCGGCAGCTCGTCAAAGGTCGAATATATTACCTCCGAGCGAGTGAGCGCCCTCTTCATGTCGGTAACCTCTTCAGGTCTCTCGTCCACGAGCAGCACTATCATCTCTATATCCGGATATTTGCTCTCGATGCTGGAAGCTATCTGCTTGAGCAGTACCGTCTTGCCGGCTTTTGGCTGAGCGACGATCAGGCCTCTCTGCCCCTTGCCGATAGGCGCAACCAGATCCATCGCCCTGGTCGCCAGCTTGATACTTGAGTCCTCCAGCACGATTTTCTTGTTAGGAAAGATAGGCGTGAGTCTGTCAAAATGTGGCCTTCTCCTGGCCGTAATCGGTGGCTCCCCGTTAACCTCCTTGACATAGAGCAATGCCCCGAAGCGCTCGCCCTGATTAGGATGCCTCGAGATGCAGCGAATCTTGTCACCCGTTCTGAGCCCAAACCTTCTAATCTGAATCTGAGACACGTATATATCCTTTTCAGATGTCAGAAAATTGTTGAATCTGAGGAATCCAAAGCCGCCATCTGCTATCTCGAGGATTCCCTCTACCTCCGGGCGGTCTTCTTCATTTCTCTTGTAGCTATCATCCTGTTCGTCAGCTGCTTCTGCATGATTGACGCCGCGTGACTCATTTGTTACATGTGCATTATGTGAAACACGCGAATAATAAGCCTTGTGAGCTCCTTCTTCGGTTGTGTGACTCTTACCGGTGTCAGATCTGTCGGTCGAATCGGCTCTATCGCCGGCTGCCGCACTGTTCACAGGTTCTGCGGCGGCCGGTGTGGTAGCCGGCTTGGTTTCCTGCGGCTCTGTCGCCGGCTGAGCCGCAACCGGATTCTTGCGAGGTCTGCCGCGCTTTCTTGCCGGGTTTGCAGGTTCTGCGGCGGCTGCAATAGCTGTCGTCGCAGCTGCTACAGGCGGTATAGTTGTTGCTGCTGCTTCTGATACCGCGGATGTAGCAGCGGCTGCCGTATCAGTCGTAGCTGCTGCTGCGGCCGGTGTGGTAACCGCCTTGGTTTCCTGCGGCTCTGCCGCCGGCTGAGCCGCAACCGGATTCTTGCGAGGTCTGCCGCGCTTTCTTGCCGGTTTTACGGGTTCTGCAGCTGCTGTGGTAGCTGCGGCTGCTGTTTTTTCATTAGCGCGCTGACCATCGTGAAGCGGCTCTGCCCGGGTCGCCTTTATGTGGTCCTCCGCAGTTGTAGGTTCACTCTTGCGAGGAAGCCTCTTTGCAATTAGTTTTCTTCCTGTGGATGAAGGCATAGTTTCTTTTTCCATTGTTCCTCCTGAGCTTACAGCTCTTCATTTCCGCCAATTGTCGAAAGGATTGTTTCATCCTTAGTGTCTATCTGGCTTACACGTAGCTTCTTGACATCCTTAGGGTCGACCTTTTCCTTGAGTCCCAGCAGCGTAGGGCTGAGGTACACGGTCTTTAGGACCTTACCGTCGAGACTGACAGTGCTGTGCTCCGTAAAATTCTGTCCCTTGATGTAGTAGTTCTTACCAATTGACGTGATTCCGTCAATCTTGATTTTCTTGTATCCCATCTTCATGTTAGAACGCGCATATGGGTTCTTGCCGCCAAATACATAGTTCTTACCATACAGCATATCGTATGCAAGCGTCTTGAGATTAGATAGATACGCCTTTGAGTTCCTGTCCGCGGTCTGCTCGTAATCGAAAATTACGCCCTGGTGACTTAGTCCGGCTCTCTTGAGGATGTCCGACGCAACCTCGTATGAAGTTATATCCTTATCCTGCTTCTTGAGTCCGATGTTATCCCAGATTACATATCTGGTCTGATAGAGGTCACCTGTTCCATAATCTCCCTCCTTAACATCCAGCGCCGGGATGTGATCTCCATAGATAAGCACGATAGTGGGCTCTCCGGATTCCTTGATCCTGTTGAGCAGATCTCCGGTAAATTTATCCATCTCATGCATCTCGTTTACATAGTATTCGTACTTCCACTTGGTCGCCTCGTCCTTGGCCTTAACCGTCGTGTAAGGATCCTTGAATACCTGCTCCGTTGGATAAGCTCCATGTCCCTGTACCGAAATAATGTGGAGCAGATCCCTTGTATCCGACTTGGTAATCATATCCATGATATCGTTGGTCATAACCTCATCCTTGGCCCATCCGGTTGGCGTCTTGATGATGTTGTTCATATATTCCAGCGAAGTAAAGTTGTCAAACCCCAGCGATGAGTACACCTCGTTGCGGTTATAGAACAACGCTCTATGGTTGTGTAGTGCATGTGTGCTGTAGCCGTGGCTTTTGAGGACATTTGCAAGACTCTGCAGTGACTGCTCCCGCAGCTTACCCTTATACGGGTACTCCCCGGGGCCAAAGAATCTCGAGCTGATACCCGTCAGCACCTCGAACTCAGTGTTGGCTGTACCCGCGCCGCAAGCCGGCACCTTGAACCACCCTGTGGAATAGTTCTTCATCAGATTGGTAAATACCGGTGTCGGATCGTTGGACACCTTGATATTCTTGTAGTCTTGCGCGTATGAGAAGGACTCCAGCTGCAGCACGATGATGTTAGGATATTTCTTGGCATCGTTCTTCTGAGGCAAGGTCGTATTAGTTCCGTTCTTGGTGTTGTTCTTGAGAATCTCCTCGATTTTACTCTTGGAATAATTCCTAGGCTTTCTGATACCCTTGTTAACAGATGTGTTGAGGAAACAGTACGCAAACCCGTAATCTCTATATGCGTAGTTGAGGTTTCCGAAGAATGTGCTCAGCGCTTTAGATTCGATCAGACCAAACGTACTGCTTGCAAATACCATAAACGACGCAGCTATAATTGCTATTTCCTTCTTGTAATTGATGTTGGTCCATTTATAGCAGTTAATGAAATACAGTGCGACTATCAATAGTGCAACGCCAATAATCGCAACCCCTAGAGTAATCTGCGCCTTTGAGTAATACGTAGAGAGCAGCGAGAAGCCGTCCTTTGTATTTTGCATATCGTAGAGAGTGAACGGAGTCATCCGCTTGAGCAGTATTACGCCGTTTACCGTTCCGAGGATGCCCCAGAAAATGCATATCATCAGGAATGCGAATCCGCGTTTTCTGAACATAAGTGCCAGACACATCGTCGTAAAAATCATCAGGCAGTTATATAAGAATATAATCGGGTGCTGGAATAGGAATAGAATTCCGTCGAACACGCCGCTCGTGATGCGTGCAAAGGTTTCTATGTACAGGTTCATTGCAAAAGCCCATATAGCGAGCTTGAGGATATATCTCCTATCGTGTAGCTTTCCGTCGTTGAGCTTCGGCACCTTTTTGGGGAAACGCTTGCGGTATCTATCGTGAACCCTGACCGCACCTCCCTTAATCCTGGCGATTACGCCCTTACAGAACTTTTTAAATTTCATGCTTAGCTATTCCTCCCAGATGGAATTGGATAATTCCGCAAATTCTTCCATCGTAAGCGTTTCAGCCCTTCTCGATGGATCTATATTAACCCTTCCGAGTGCCATCCTGATATCCTCCCTGCTGACATCATCGATTGCCTGCAGCGAGTTGAGCAAGGTCTTGCGTCTCATTGAAAACCCCGCCTTGATGCAACGGAAAAATCTATCTTCGTCTGCCACGTCAACGGCCGGCTCTCCTCTCATATCAAGTCGCAGGACGAGCGAGTCCACTTTAGGCACCGGATAAAATGCTTCGCGTGAAACATCGCATATCTTATCCACTGTGCACCTGTAATGAACGGCATATGTAATCGCTCCCGCGAGCTTGGTTCCGGGCTCGGCCAGCAATCTGTCCCCGACCTCCTTCTGCATCATCACCGTGAGACTTTCAAATTCCGCCTTTGATTCTATCAGTTTGATTATAATCGGCGTAGTTATGTAATACGGTAGATTTCCGACTACTCGGGTCCTCGTCAAATCATGCTTCCGCATAGCGTCATTCACAATAGATTCGATATCCGCTTTGAGGATATCTCCGTGAATGACTTCAAAATTATCATGCAGCGCAAACTTCGTCCGCAGTATTGGAATCAATCTGTCGTCAAGCTCTATTGCAATCACATAGCCGGCAACCTCAACCAGTTCGCTTGTCAACGCCCCTTCCCCCGGTCCGACTTCTATAACCAAAGTCTGTTCATCTATCAGGCTGCCTGCTACTATATCGTCTATTACATTTTGGTCATTTAGGAAGTTCTGACCGAGGCTCTTCGCATGTTTAAAGCCGTGCGGTGCTCGGCCGGCTGAGCTTGTACCTGATGCAGATCTCGAGCTGCTGCTGTGGCTGCCGCCTGTCGTGCACCTTCCCCTGTTCTTGGATTTATTTGCCACTTTTTATACCGTTTTCTGTTGTGATATGTACTAATATGTATTAATGCTCTCGTTGATTTTATGTGCTTCTGTGCACGCTTATGAACAATTATCAGCTATGAATCCGAATTTTACAGATGCGTAACGACCTGCTCAAGGTCGGCCCTAGAGATTCCAAACCCATTCAGCTTGCGCAGAAAAGCCTTGCCGTTTCCGCAGCCTATACCGAGCTCCGCACCCACACTCTCACGAAGTGTCGAGGATCCCACATATCCAACCAGCTTGAGCTCTGTCAAATCTGCCATGGTTATAGCCGCCCTCCCGGAACTCTCGCTTATACCGTGCACCTTGCTCAAAGCCATGCGTATCGCTTCCGGCGCTGCATTTTCAACGCCAATATCGCCGACCCTAATTGCCTCGGAACGTGGCATATACGCGTGCAGAGCATTGGGGAACTTTGCGGTCAGCCTGCGCCTGATTTCCTCACCTGAATAGTCCGGATCAGTCATAATGATTATCCCCAGCTCATCATATGCTTTCTCTATGAGAGCCCATGTATCTCCGGTTATGCCAAATCCATGTGTCGCAATTATGAGAGCATCACATGCCTTCGATACGGCATCGACATCATCACGCCCCTCTACCACTATCGCCTCTCGTATATGCAGCTTATCCACCGCTTTATTTGCCTCCGCTTTCACCATTGCTCTTGTCCTTATCATTTGGGAATACAAACAAAATTTCATCCGGATTCACGAGCCGCAGCTGTTTCCGTGCCTGCTCTTCTATATACTCCTTGCTGTTGACGTTCTTAAGCTCTATCTGAAGCTCCTTCTTGGTCTCCTTTAGCTCTCTGTTCTTGAGCGTCAGTCTTCTGTTCTCTAACTCCAGCTTTATGATGTTGCGGACAGATGCCGCGAGCAACAGCAACACCACAGCCGAGATAATCAGATTTCGTCTGTTTTTAGGCTTGGAAAGCATCGCAGACAATCTGCGCTTCTTATTCTTCTTATTCTTTTTAGAGCCGGCCCTTGAGCCAGCCTCCTGAGCAGCGCCGGCCACCCCGTCGGATGACCTCACTTCTCTTCTGTTACTCCTGCTCATTTCTTAGAACCTGCCGTCCTTATCTCTCTAGAATATGTAGTTCCACGGATCTACTGCTTGTCCGCCAACATGAATCTCGAAATGCAAGTGTGCCCCCGTACTGCGACCCGTATTACCTACAGCTGCAATTACCTGACCCTTGTATACCTTCTCCCCAACGCTTACGTTGAGCTTACTGCAGTGTCCGTACAGTGTCTCCTGACCGTTGTCATGCTTGATTACCACGCAGTTTCCATATCCGCCGCTTACACCCGACTTAATTACAGTTCCACCGTCAGCAGCGTAGATCGGAGTTCCTGTTGGACAGGAGAAGTCGAGTCCTTCGTGCTTCCTTCCCCATCTCGTTCCAAAGCGCCCGTTGCTGTTGATAACATATGCACTCTTGATTGGAACTGCATATGAACCGCTCGATGCAGTCTTAGGCTTGTCGTTAGTTCCCACCTTGACTATCCTCTTGACAGGCTCAGCTACGACTTCCTTTGTCTTGATATTTCTCTTAACCGTCTTGTCATTTATCTTGGTGATGGTTCCGCTGATGATCTGCCTGCCGTCGACACCCTCCTGTGCGACGAGAGACTCACCCTTATACAGATCGGTAGTTTCCTGATTCTCCGTTTCAAACGGAATAGTCTCGGACATTTTACCTGTCTCTACAATCTTAACCTCCAGCGGATTGACCTTCTTCTTCATGTTTACAAGGTCTCCGGATTTGAGCTTATCTACTGCCTGCGTCGCTGTCTTACCGCTCATGTCCTTGACGTTTACATCATACGCTTTGGCAACGTTGCCAATTGTCTCGTCCGACTTGATGATGTGGCTCAGCTTGATATCTCCGCCGTCGAGCAGTTGCTCCTTTGCCTGCTTCTTGCTCTGCACGCTTGTGAGCATGACATCGAGCTGCTTGACCTCAACCGGCTTTGCGAATTTGAGCTGCTCTATCCTCATTCCCTTATCAGGTTGCTTGTAATGAGCCAGAACCTCGTCAACAAGCGAATTCGCCGTACCCTTGGTCTCTACGACCGTTAGCAGCTTGTCATCCTGATAGATGCCATACGCCGACACCTCGATGTCTGTCATATATGTCAGCTTGTTTATAACCGTATCCGGATCGTCGACATCCTTCTCTGCTGCCGAGACTCTTCTAAATGTCACGTTATTATCCGCCACAAACTTGATGCGTGCGCCTCCATTGCTCGACGACATGTGGTCACCCGCAACGTCGAGGAGGCTGACAACCGAATCCTCCGATTTGACATATCCGAGAACACGCCCATTGTACGCATATTCATATATCGTATAGTGCTCCATGGTAAGCAATACACCACACACCAGGATTATAAGCGTAAACAGCCCGCTGACTATCTTGCCGCCGCTACCCTTGTATCTGACACGCATATCGTGATACTCAGTCGCCAAGCTGTATCCGCAACCAATAAAGAACTTATCCGATGCATCCTGTACCCTGTCGTGCAGATTGATTGGCGCGGCTGCGGCAGTCGCAATACCGCGGCACAGCTTGTTCCAGGCCGAAGGCCCCTTTGCGGCCTTAGCTGCTTTCTTGGCTGCTCTAGCCTCGCGCTTCTTCCTGTCCAGCGCTTCGGCCTTGTACTGCCTGGCCAGCTTCTTGGCTTTTCTCTTAGCTTTCTTGGCTGCTTTTGCTGCTTCCTTCTTCGCTTTCTTTTTAGCAGCCTTTGCTTTCGCCTTAGAGGGAGCTTTCGTCTTTGCCGCTTGCTCAACTCCCTGCATGTTATCTATATTTGCAACTTTTCCCTTGTTATCTGGTTTTACTTTTCTTTTATTTGCCTGCTTTTGTTCCATCTATAAGCCTCATCTGCTCTCTCCTGTACACAAGAGCAGCGCCTTCCATCGTCCGTAATTCCGTGGTCCTTACATATCGGACACTTATATTTAACCTCTAAATAATCCTCCGGATACCCGTTAACCGCAAGGAATTCCTTCTTCTGTTCGATTAGCTCCTTCTGCTTTTGAAGCAGTTCGCTTCTCTTATCCCTGCCCATGCTGCCGAGTCCCGTCAACAGCGTCTTCTTGATCTCCGACTCTATGCTTGCAAACTTCCGCATTATCGGCATCTCGGTCTCGAGTCTTTGTTGCTTTTCCTTTTGTTCTCTTACTGCTTTGTCTCGCAGATAAGTATAATACTCTTCAAGCACTCGTTTGCTGATATTGACACCGCCGGATGTCTGTCGGCCTTGACTGCCGACAGCTCCACCCTTCTGCATTCCCGCATTTCCGAGCTTACTTTCTTGCGAACCATTCCGTGCGTTCGACTTGTAGCGCGGTTCGATGCCGCCGGTTTCACGATATTTATTTTCAAGAACTGCATCGACATACCTCAGCGACGGCTCGCGCTTACCTGCCGTCAGCTTGACAGCTTCGAGCACCTCATCCAATCCGAAGCTCAGCTCGTCAAACCAGCGATCCATCAGCTCGCAGTCGCCGGATGTCCACTGACGATTGAATCCTATCTCCTTGAAAATCCTCCCGTACATGAACCGCCGCTTAGCATCCTTCTCGAGCAAGGCCTTTGCGTCAGCCTCCGTATTGCAGCCTTCATTGTGCCAGTTGATAGCCACCTTGTTGATATAACGGATATCCGTGTGTCCGTTGTCACTGCTGTACTTAATCGCATAGGCGTACACCTCCGGCGCGACACCAAGCATCCCGACAGTGTCCGCAATCTTGCGAGCTTCATTGGAAGGAATGCTCCGGCCGCTTGCGCTCTCGTATACATCGTATAGGTGCTTGAGGTCGAGATCGACCACTCTCAAGTCCTGCTCTTCGGAGCTGTCGTCCCCGCAAGCCTTCTTGTGACCATAGAACCTTGAGATTTGACTGAGGAAAACTACCCTGTAAGAGTCGTCATCCGGCATATACTCTCGTCTGATGACCCCGACGCTCTCCCAGTAGTCCCACGCTGCGTCGATCTCGTCAGGAGTAATGCCGAGAACATTTGCGGTCTTCCCTCTGTCCTCTACTATTCCGTATTTCGCTCGCATCAAGCCGAGCAAATACACCTTCACATAGTCGCCGTTGGCGCTGGTAAAGAACTCGTTAATCATGAGATTCTCTATCTCCGTGCTGTACAGGTAGACATCTTTATTATGTTCTTTAACAAACTCCGTGTCGTTCATGATACTCCTTGAATATGTTGTTTGTGGTAAATTTATACGGTGTGTTCGAGGTTTCCGAACTTCGTATACCTTGCGATCCATGCCAGCCTGACCGATCCTGTCGGACCGCTTCGGTGCTTGGCGATGATAACCTCGCAATTATTCCCTGACAATGTATCAGCCTCTTCATCATCGTTTTGATAATAGTCATCCCTCTTCAGGAACACTACGATATCTGCGTCCTGCTCGATGGATCCGGATTCTCTGAGGTCGGACAGCATCGGACGGTGATCCTTGCGCTGTTCAGATGCGCGAGACAGCTGCGACAGCAGGATTACACAGACATCAAGCTCCTTGGCGAGAATTTTTATACTTCTGGTAATCGCACTGATCTCGTTAGTTCTGTTGTCGCCGCTGTAGCCGAGGGACATCAGCTGCAGATAGTCGATGATGACCAGGTCCAAACCGCTTTTCTCTTTGAGCCTGCGGCACTTGTTCTTCATCTCCAGAATCGAGATTTGCGCAGTATCATCGATATTGAGATTGACATCTTCAAATTTTTCCTGTGCCTCGTCGATGCTATACCATTCGTCGTCTTCAATCGTTCCGTTCTTGATATGCTCCATATCTACCCTAGCCGACATAGCGAGCATCCTCTGTCCGAGCTGCTCCTTAGACATCTCCATGCTGAATATGAGAACCGAGTGCCCTGCCATCGCTGCATTCTCGGCAACGTTGAGCGCAAAGGCGGTTTTCCCCATCCCCGGCCTGGCAGCAAGCACAACAAGGTCGGTCTTCTTGAGGCCGCCCAGCATTTTGTCTATATCTCTAAATCCGGTGGTTATTCCCGGCAGCTGCCCATCGTTCCGGACCAGCTCGTTAATCTCGATTATGTTCTTCTGTAGTATTTCCTGAATAGGCGAGTAGTTCTTGCGTTGCGAAGCTTGCGCAATAGAGAAAATCTCCTTCTCAGCTTCGTCCAGAATCTGCTCTGTATCCATGCTGCCGTCGTACGCGTTCTTACGCATGGTATCGGCCGACTTGATGAGCTTTCTCAACTTCGACTTGTCGATAACCGTGACTGCGTAAAATTTTGCATTTGAAGGATTGATCGCATCGCCGGACAGCCTGCTCAGGTAGGTGATACCGCCGACCAGCTCGAGCTGGTGCACCTTGTTGAGCTCTGACCTCGTCGTCATCAGGTCGATTGTGATGCTCTTGCGGAACATACTCATGAACATCTTGTATATCTCCTGATGCTCCTTGAGATAAAAGTCTTCCGGCTTGAGTATGTCAACGACATCCTGCACCGCGTCCTCGCTGAGCATCATCGATCCGAGAACCGCCTTCTCCGCTTCTATGTCTTTCGGAGGCTCTAAGGCCTCCGACGTCTGACTGTTTATATCATTTGGCATATTCTATTCCTCGGTAACTGCTACCTTGATATCCGCCGAAATCTCTGTATAGAGCTTGACCTCCACCTCGTGTTCGCCAATCTCCTTGATTGGCTTCTTAAGCACGATTTTCTTTTTGTCTATATCCAGCCTGGTCTGCTCCTTGATAGCATCTGCGATGTCCATCGAAGTTACAGATCCGAACAGCTTGCCGCCTTCTCCGACTCGTGTCTTAAGCCGGATAGTTTTGTCCTCCAGAACCTTCTTGACTTGATTGGCCTCCGCCTTGTCCAGAGCAATCTGCGCCTCGTGGTTAGCCTTCTCTCTCTTGATCCTGGCTAGGTTGGAAGGAGTAGCCTCAACTGCAAATCCTCCCGGAATCAAGCGGTTTCTGGCGTAGCCGTCACTAACCTTAACGACATCACCGGCTTTTCCGGCTCCCTTAACATCTTTCTTTAAAATAATCTGCATAACGCCCTCCTTTTCGCCCGTTAAATTCTTTTTTATTTTACTGATTTATGTGTATCCATCCGTTGATTGTTCTTGTTATTCTTGTAAATTCTTTTTTAGATTAACGACACTTTTAAGACTGTTTAATCCTGTGCGGAGCTTTCCGACTCGTCGCTATCTGCGCCCAGGTACTCCGGGATCATCTCCTTGAGCTCGGCAATAACCTCCTCCGGAGACATGTCAACCTGTGCGCCGGCGGAATTTAGATGACCGCCGCCGTTAAATCTCTCCATTAGAACTTGGACATTAACTTCGCCCAGCGACCTGGCGCTCACCACGGTCTTGCCCTTGTCATTTCTGCCTGCTGCAAATGATGCCTTCACACCCTTGACCATCAGCAGCTCGTCAGCGACCTGCGCATTGATAATCTGCGCATCTGTCGAATAGCCTTGTGATATAGACAACGCAGCGCCTTCGTCCATATACTCAGCGCCGGCAACAGCTTCCGCCCTCATCTGGAAGGCTGTAACTTCAGATTGGAAGAAACGCTTAACCTCTGTCGTATCAGCGCCTACACGCCTCAGCCACGCAGAAGCCTCAAAAGTCCTCACGCCTGTTTTGATTGAATATCTGTTGGTATCTACCGTGATTCCGGCCAGCAGCGCCTCCGCCTCAAACTTATTGACAATCTTCTTGTTGGATGTGTACTGGATAATCTCAGTCATCAGCTCGCTCGCAGATGAAGCATATGACTCCACATATGACAGCGTCAGATTCTCAATTGAGTCGTCGGACAGCCTGTGGTGATCGATAACCACGATTTTATCAGCCATATCGAGAAGCTCCGGGCATTCAACCATCCCCGGCCTATGTGTATCAACGACGATAACGAGAGTCTTATTATCGCACATCCCGATGGCCTTCTCGCGGTCAACGATCTCGTAATTTTCAGTCGCCTTGGCCTGCTTGTAAATTGCCTGCAGCGCCTCGTTGTACTCCTCGATTACGATGGCAGCGTCCTTTTCCAAGAACTTTGCGATCTTGTATGCACCTATCGCAGAGCCGAAGCAGTCCATATCCGGCCAGCGATGACCCATGACGATTACATTAGAGCTCTCACGCACCAGCTGCTTAAGCGCATGTGCTATAATTCTCGACTTGCCCTTGTTGTTCTTCTCCATCGACTGCAGCTTGCCGCCGTAGTAGTGTGTCCTGTCACCGTTCTTGACCACCGCCTGATCTCCGCCGCGACCCATAGCGAGGTCGAGCGCAGCTTCAGCAAGCTCCGTTGTCTCCTGCAGACTCTTAACTCCCATACCCATACCGATACTCAGGCTGACAGGAAAATCGTCCTTAGTCCGGATTGCTCTTATGTCGTCCAAGATCGAAAATCTGCTCTCGATAATGTTATCCGCATCTCTCCTGTATAGAGTTGCCAGATACGAATCCTCGCTGATGCTCTCTATTGCAGCATTATTTGACTCCGCCCACTTGTTGAGCAGCTTATCAACCTCGGCCGGAACGGTCATCTTGCTATCTGACGGAGAGTTTGAAATCAGCTCATCGTAGTTATCAATGCTTACGTACATCTGACAGATGTGTTCTTCGTGGTAATTCGATCGCAAAGACTCGCGCTCTGTAACATTGGCGAAATACACGGTTATGATTCCGTCATCTCTCTCCTTACGTCCGGCGCTGAGCACAAACACCTGCTCGTTTCTTTTAATTCTTACCTCTTCGCCGCTTTCTTTTGCTACCTCGAGCTCCTCGAGCTTAGTTCTGGTTAGCGCAAAGAAATTTCCGTCAATGATGTCGTCATATGCAAAAACATTCTTAATCAGAGCGTTTGCATATACGACTGTTCCTTCTCTATTAACCATACACGCCGGTACCGGCAGGCTCTCCAAAAATTCCGAGCCGGGTATACTTCCTGCGTTGTTGTTCATAAATTCAATACTCCTAACTTCGGCTATTCGATACCCCTTAGCATATCAATCAGCCTATTTAGTTCGTCCAGACTGTAATATTCAATCTCTATCTTTCCAGTTGACGCCTTTCCGCTTATGTTGACTTTAGTTCCAAACAGCTTTCGTAATTCATCCTCTACTGCGATAATTTCTGAGTTCATAGGTGTGCGTCTTTTCTTGCGCTCCGGTCTCGCATCGTCCTTGACCTTTTCCGCCAGTCGCTCAGTAGCTCTTACAGAAAGACCGCTTCTGACAATTTTGTCGCACACCTCCAGCTGCTTCTTCTCATCCTTAATTGTGATAATTGTCCTTCCGTGTGCTGCAGAAATTTTGCCACTCACAATCATGTCCTGAATTTTTTCGGGTAGCTTCAGCAATCTTAATGAATTTGCGATATATGCTCTGCTCTTACCAAGCGCATTTGACACCTGCTCTTGAGTGAATTCAAACCTCTTAATCATCTCATTGAGACCCTGTGCCTCTTCGATAGCATCGAGGTTCTCTCTCTGCATATTCTCGATGATTGCAACTATCATGTTCTGCTTTTCATCAAAGTTCCTGATTATGCAAGGCACCTTCTTGAGTTCAGCAATCCTTGCAGCTCTCCAGCGTCTCTCCCCGGCCACAAGCTCATATCCGTTTACTGTCGCTCTTACGATCAAAGGCTGGATCACGCCGTTTTCCTTTATGGAATTGGCAAGCTCCTTTAGCCTGTCTTCGTTGAAGGTCTTTCTTGGCTGATCTTTATTAGGCTTGATATCGTTTATATCCAAATACAGAACACGATCTTCGTAGTCGTCAGACTTAAGGTCTTCGAGGTTAATAATATTTCCATTTATATCAGTTGCGTTGGATTTGATGCCGGCTCTAGCTCTATCGCTCCCCTTCAGGTCATTCCCCCCGTAGGATGCGGGCGTTTTGTTTTTATTTTTCTCAGAGACTTTATCTGAAATATTACTTACTGCGGCCTCGCTTACAGCAATCTTGCCGGCTTCATGTCCGAGTCTCGATCTTCCTCTGTCTCCCGTAACATCATCTATCGCTTCCATCAGCTTGATGTCATCGATGTCTGCTCCCTCTTCTTCAAGGTCTTCTTCGAAAAGAGGAGCTGCATCTGCGAAGAGTGCGTCGAGGCCTCTTCCTAGACCACCTTTTCTTTTAGCCATTTTCCTGCTGTCTCCTCTTTTCTCTTTCCAGGAACTCCTGTGCGAACTTGTTGTATGCTTTTGCCCCCGCCGATGACGGATCATACTTTACAATCGGCATGCCATAGCTTGGAGCTTCAGCAAGTCTGACATTTCTGGGTATTACGGTTGAGAATACATATTTGCCGAAATATTTCTTAACCTCCTGTACTACTTGAATTGCCAGGTTGGTTCTTCCATCGAACATGCTGAGAATTACACCCTCTATCTGAAGCTCCGGATTCATATTCTTCTTAACCAGCTCGACAGTACTCATCAGCTGACTTACTCCTTCCAGAGCATAGAACTCGCACTGAATCGGAATGAGTACGCTGTCCACAGCGGTCAGCGAGTTGATTGTAAGCAGCCCGAGCGAGGGTGGACAATCTATGAATATATAGTCGTATTCGCTCCTTACCTGTTCTATTGCCTTCTTAAGCCGTCTCTCTCGTCCTTCAATATTGACTAGCTCTATTTCAGCGCCTGCCAGATCGACGCTTGCCGGAATGATGTCGAGATTTGCTGTCTTGGTCTGGAGGATAGCCTTGTGGACATCATAGTCCTTATTAACCAACACGTCATATAAAGTGCTTGTCAGCTTTCTCTTCTTTATCCCTATTCCGCTGGTCGTATTTCCCTGCGGATCTATATCAATGACTAGAACCTTCTTGCCCTGGACAGCGAGGCAGGCGCTCAGGTTTATATTGGTCGTTGTTTTACCAACTCCGCCCTTTTGATTGAATATTGCTATTGCCTTTCCCATATAGGTCTCCTTTTTGAGAATTTACTGTCCCTATTATATAATATTGCGGTATTTCTATCTAGGTTTCTGCTCTATTTACTTCGTAGATTTGATGAGTTTTTAGTGAATTTGTTGAATGATGTTTCACGTGAAACAATATGTAGTGTTTGCTAAAAATGTTTCACGTGAAACAAATACGAAGTCAAACGGATTCTCAATAGCAACCACAATCAGCCCAACTGCACACCTCTCTATTTCTAACGAATAGGAGATTTTTTAGCCGCACCCGCTTTCCTGGGAAAACGTTTAGGTGTATGAGCAACCTTTTTCACAAGCAACAGGCAATGTCCGGATATATATGCGTTCTTTAAAGAAGGCTTCTCTATCCTGTCGAGCTTACCACCTAATATAGAAATTGCCCTTTTAGCCACATCAAACTCGTACTCTGCACCGTCACCCTTATAAGAGATAAAGTATCCACCCTTCCTGACAAGAGGCAGACACAATTCCGACAATACATCCAGAGATGCGACAGCTCTGGACACGCAGATATCCGCCTTCTCTCTGTATGCAGGATTCTGACCCATATCCTCCGCCCTGATGTGCAAAAGTTCAATATTATCTATGCAAAGCTCTGCAGCGAATTGCTCTATTATCTTGAGTCTCTTATTTAGAGAATCAGCAAGGATAAACTTCTTATCCGGATTGGTAATTGCAAGCGGAATCCCGGGAAAGCCTCCTCCGGTTCCCATATCTACAACAACCTCAGCAGCCTTAAATTCATCGCAATCATTACAGGTGAGCGAATCCAAAATATGCTTTTCAAGGAATTCGTCCTCCTCTCTGACCGCAGTCAAATTTATATGCTCATTTGCTGCTAAGATTTTGCCCATATAGGCAAACATCTTAGCAGTCATCTCCTCGCCGTATTTCTGCTTCAATTCGGAGATTATAACATCCTTCATACTATGAGTCCTTGCGCCTTTCGCTGCTCCGCCTTTTCTTTTCCAGATATATGAGGAGCACATTAATATCTGCCGGGGATACACCGCTGATCCTACTTGCTTGTCCTATGTTGATAGGTCTGATATCTGTCAGCTTCTGTCTCGCTTCAAGTCTAAGTCCATTGATTTCGTTGTAATTAATATCTTCTGCAAGCTTTCTGCTCTCCAGCTTTTTCATCTTCTCAACCTGAGCAAGCTGCTTATCTATGTATCCCGCATACTTAATTCTGACCTCAACCTCATAGCGCTCTGCTCTATTCAATTCAGGTCTGGTATCATCATCTATAGCTTCCAGAGCAGCATAGGATATCTCCGGGCGCCTAAGCAGATCATAGAACGTAATATTATTATTTGTCACCTCATTGCTGCCTTCAGATGCTAGAAATTCATTAAGCTTACTAAATTCAGTATACTTATCCTTCAGCCTAACAATCTCTTCATCAACGTTTTTTTTCTTGGCTAAATATCTCGAATATCTCTCATCAGTTACAAGTCCATACTCGAATCCCACCTCTGTCAAACGGCGATCCGCATTGTCCTGTCTCAAAATAAGCCTAAATTCCGCTCGGGACGTCATCATTCTATAAGGTTCCATAGTACCTTTAGTCACCAAATCGTCGATCAGAACGCCAATATAAGCCTCGTTTCTTCCAAGAATCATCGGATTCTTCTGTTGAAGCTTACGAGCAGCGTTCATTCCGGCTACAAGCCCCTGTGCAGCAGCCTCCTCGTAACCGGAACTTCCGTTAAACTGACCTGCACAAAACATGCCCTCGATCAGCTTGCTCTCAAGGCTTGGCTTTAATGTGGTAGGATCTACGCAATCATATTCGATCGCATATGCAGGTCTAACGATTTCGGCGTGTTCAAGTCCGGGAATTGTATGATAGAAAGCCTCCTGTATATTCTCCGGCAAGCTTGATGACATGCCCTGAATGTACATCTCTTCAGTATCAAGCCCCTCCGGTTCGACGAACAGCTGGTGTCTCTCCCTATCCTTAAATCTGGATACCTTATCCTCAATCGAGGGGCAGTATCTAGGCCCGACACCTACGATATTACCGGAGTACATCGCCGAACGCTCTATATTTTCAAGAATTATCCCGTGAGTCTCCGCATTTGTATAAGAGAGCCAACACTCTATCCGGTTGGAACCGATCTCCCTTCCCTCATTCATAAACGAGAAAGGAATTATCTCCGCATCCCCTTCCTGGCGCTTCATCCTGTCATAATCGAGAGTCGAAGCGAGCATGCGAGCCGGCGTTCCCGTCTTGAATCTGCGCATAGGAAGTCCGTATTCGCGCAGTTTACCCGCAAGCACAGTAGAAGGCGCAAGTCCGCCGGGACCACTGCTGTAAGCGCTATCACCGATAAACACCTTACCGCCGAGGAAGGTTCCCGTGCACATCACGACAGCCTTGCCCATGTATATTGCATTTGTCCGTGTTACGATTCCATGAATCGCCCCGTCTTCAAGGATCAGATCAACGACCTCCGCCTGTTTTAGCTTAAGGCGTGGCTGCTTTTCAATGGTTTTCTTCATCTCAAGATGATATTTGGTCTTATCCGCCTGCGCGCGCAGTGAATGAACAGCAGGCCCCTTGGAAGTGTTGAGCATCTTGCTCTGAATAAATGTCTTATCTATATTCAGTCCCATCTCGCCGCCGAGAGCATCTATCTCGCATACGAGATGTCCCTTGCCGGTGCCACCAATCGAAGGATTACAAGGCATCATAGCCACAGACTCGAGGTTCATCGCGAGCAGCAGCGTCTCGCAGCCCATCCTTGCAGCAGCTAACCCCGCCTCACATCCTGCATGACCGACACCTACAACGATTACATCGTATTCTCCCATCACACTGTATTTATTTGAATTTTTCGCGTCCTTCAAATTCATATCATTTACCCAGGCAGAACTTCGAGAACACCGTATCCAGTATCTCCTCGCTCGCCGTTTCACCTATAATTTCGCCCAGTATCTGAAAACTGTCATGCACCTCAATCTCAGCAACTTCAAGAGGTTCCCTCATCTCCAAAAGCTCGATTCCATGTACTAGAGCTGCCTTCGCCCTCACCAGCGCATCCTTATGCCTCTCATTGGTGACAATATTTCCTCCGTCACTCTTTATAAATCCTCTTGCCAAATTCCTCTCGATCGCATCACGCACTTTTCCGATACCCTTGACAGTCTTCACGGAAGTATAAACTATATCACCAGTATCGCAGCCAATAATGCTTTTCAGCTTATCAATATCGGACTGAGCCGCAGTCATCCCCAGATCTTCCTTGTTGATAACCAGCATCACTTTCTTATTCGCTACGTGCTCAGCTATCTCGAAATCCTCAGCAGCTAACTCTGTGCTGCCATCTGCTACCATCACGACCAGATCCGCTTCTTCTATTTCATTCTTGGAGCGCTCGATACCAATCTGCTCTATCACATCATCAGTATCTCTGATACCGGCAGTATCGACCACAACAATAGGATATCCGCCAATCGAAGAACTCTCCTCAATGGTATCTCTGGTAGTTCCGGGTATATCGGTAACGATAGCCCTGTTTTCGCCGAGAAGCCCATTCAGGAGGGATGATTTGCCGACATTTGTACGCCCCACGAGGGCAATCTTGATACCTTCTCTGGCAATCTTGCCAAATTCAGAGGATTTAATCAGTGATTGCAAGCGGTCATTCTGTCTCTTAAGCTCTGTGATGAACTCATCGCAGCTAACCTGCTCTATATCCTCATCGGGAAAATCAATATTGACAGCCATCTGAGCGAGGACGTCCTTGATGTTATTTCTAATCGCAACTATCTCCTGTCCAAGACTCCCGTTAAGCTGATCGGATGCTATGCTGAGAGGCTTCTCACTCCTTGCTTTTATAAGATCAATAACAGCTTCAGCCTGCGACAAATCGAGCTTGCCGTTAAGAAAGGCAAGCTTGGTAAATTCACCGGGATCTGCAATTCTTGCACCGGCTGAGATAGCACTCATAACTATGAGCCTCAACGATACATTGCTGCCGTGAGCCTGAAATTCTACAACATCCTCGCCGGTAAATGTATGAGGTGCGCGCATGTAAATGCATATCATCTCGTCGATGACATTTCCCGAAGCATCCAAAGCGTGACCATAGTAAACGTGACGAGGTTCAACCTTATCCGGACATTCCTTGAACACAACTTTCATAATATTGAGTGAACCCGGTCCGCTGACGCGAACTATACCTACTCCGCCCTCACCCAAAGGTGTTGCAATCGCAGCAAAAGTATCTGCCATAAATTCTCCTGCCTTACGAAAAGTTGACGAAAAGAGCCCATCATAGATGGGCTCTCCGCTCTTATTTCTTCTCGATTATAACTCTTCTATAAGGATCCTTCCCCTCACTCCTGGTTATTACACTGGGATGATTCTGAAGTGTCGAATGAATTACCTTGCGCTCGTAAGGGTTCATAGGCTCAAGAGTAATCTTTCTCTCGGAACGCTCCACCTTACCGGCAAGCCTATTTGCAAGAGCAACGAGAGTCTGCTCTCTCTTAGCTCTGTAATTCTCGGCATCCATTACCACTCTTGTGTATCCGCTGTTCTCCTTGTTGACAACGAGACTAGCCAGATACTGAACAGCATCGAGGGTCTGTCCTCTCTTACCTATGATAGTTCCGGTATCATTACCGGAAACATTTACATAGATTAAATCCTTGCCTTCCTTAACTTCGAAATCGAGGTCAATGCCCATCTCTTTGGTGATTTCTCGTAGGAATGCCTCAACCGGATGATCCTGTACCGAAGTGAGCTTGTCAACATCAAGAAGTAGAGTTGCTTCGTACTTTTTGTACTCTCTCTTGCTTCTCTCTCTGCTCCTCTTAGGCTTGGAGAATTTCTTATTCTCTCCCCGCCTTGCATGCTCGCTGGCACGAGCATCTTCAAGCTCTTCCTCTTCGTACTTGTCATACTCTTTCCTGATCTCATCAGGAACAACAACTGTGTTGTTCTCAGGTAGACCGGCGAGTATTCTATCTATATCATCGAAAGTTGCTTTTTCCTTATGTGCCTTATCAGCACCGTCATTCTTGGGAGTAACTCTCACTTTAGCAAGTTTCGATCCTATTCCGAGGAATCCTTTGCTCGACTCCTCGAGGATTTCAACGTTGACTTCATCTCTGGTGAGTTTGAGTTCCTGAAGCGCAAGCTCTACGGCTGTGTCGACATCAACTCCCCATTTTTCTGAAGCTTTCATCATTATCCTTTCATCCTTGCTTTCTTCATCTTCTCAAGCTGTTTCTCAGCACGTCTTCTCTTTTCTTCAAGCTCCTGCTCTTCCTTAAGCTTAGCACGGTACTTGTTCATCCTGATATTCAAGAATATCTGAAGGAACTGGCCACCTGCCCAGTAAATAGCAAGTCCGGCCGGATAAGATCTGGCAAGCCAAAGGATACTGAGCGGGAAGAAATACTTCATAACTAAGTTCATGGACTTAGCCTGTCCACCCATCATATCGTTTTGACCTGTAAGCTGCTGAGTCATAGCAAACGAGAAATACGTCGCTATAGCCGCCGCAATCGGAAGAATCCACAGGTCCGGCTGTCCAAGATCCTTAATCCACAGAAATGACTGATGAACCGCAAAAAGCATCTTATCATCAGCTATATATTTCATTGGATTTCTAAGAAGAGTGAAGAGTCCCATGATGATAGGAAACTGAATAAGCATCGGAAGGCAACCACCCATAGGGTTGAATTTCTCTTCCCTGTATAATTTAGTCATCTCTTCATTGAGCTTCTCTTTATCGTTCTTGTACTTCTCCTGTAAAGCCTTCATCTTAGGCTGCAGCGTAGACATCGAAGCTGTAGATTTAATCTGCTTGAAGTAGAGAGGATAGAGGATCAGCTTAACGAGTACCGTCAGTATTATCAGTGAAATACCATAGTTACCAACCAGATTGTATATAAAGGTCAGTAGGTAACCCAAAGGCACCGCAATAATTCCCATATTCCGTCCTTTCTTATCTTAGAGGATCATATCCACCTGGATTGCCCGGATGACATCTGAGTATTCTCTTTATTCCCAGGTAAGTACCCTTGAAAGGGCCGTACTTCTCCAGCGCCTGTATAAAATACGTGCTGCATGTAGGATAAAACCTGCATGTAGGCGGGAATAAAGGTGAGACAAACTTCTGATATCCTCTTATGATAATTATCAATATTCGTTTAATAATTTCTTTGAAAAGCTTTATCATTTTTAAAGCCCTTTGCTGTCTAGAAGATTTGCCGCACGTAGAACCCCGTACATTGACCTTCTAACTTCATCACACTTGTGACCATTGATAGAATTTCTAGCTATAAAAACAACATCATATCCGTTTCTTATTCGACGATTGAGCAGCCTATATGATTCCTTCATCAGCCTTCTTGATCTATTCCGTTTAACACTGTTGCCAACCTTCTTACTGGATACATATGCAATCCGCGAATACGGCAGATTGTTCTTCCTATAGATAACAACCATGAACCTCGAGACCTTAGATTCACCTTTATTATAGGCGAGCTTGAAATCTTGCTGTTTCCTCAGTGTTGACTTTCTGAGCATGATCACATCACTTTCTGTCAGCTGTTAAGCTGTGAGTTTCTTTCTTCCTCTTGCTCTTCTTCTCTTGAGAACCTTTCTGCCACTTGCAGTTGCCATTCTCTTTCTGAACCCGTGCTCCTTAAGTCTCTGCCTTTTCTTAGGCTGGTAAGTTCTTTTCATTGCCATTATCTCCTTCCATATCAACGTTTGATATAATCTAAATATAGTTGTGTCTTCTAAATTCCAAAGGCACATACATCAAGGTATTATACTTTTGAACCTCAATAAAGTCAATGAAAACGCCTTTTCTCAACTGCTCTTTCATTAAAAAAAATTTTATTTTTTTCTGAAATTTTACGACACACTATATTTTGTGGTCATTCCAACTTATTAACAAAGTTATCCACAACATGTGCATAACTTTATTTTTGAATCGTGCTAATACAGTCATTTTATAGACTTCAGCATTATTGCCGTTGTGGATTGATTTGTGTAAAATATGTTTATTCACCTAGGAGGCGGTACATTGGACACTAACAAGATATGGGAATCATTCATAGAGGAAATCAAGAAATCCACAAGCAGACTCAGCTTCGATATGTTCTTTTCAGATCTTTCTCTGTATAAACTGGATTTAGATAATAAGATCATATATATACAGCTTGAGGATATCAGCATCATCAAGTTTTTGAGAGAAAAATACATCATCAATATAGAAGATATATTCTTGAAGCTGCTCGGTGATGATTTTCAGGTTATTATAAAATCCAAGGAAGAGTATAAAAGCAACAAGATTGAGAAAAAGAGAAAGATAAAAAAAGCACCTTTTAAGGATAATTCAAAGCTTTTTAACCCTAGATATAACTTTGAAAACTTCGTAGTAGGTGGTAACAACAAATTCGCATACGCTGCTTCCCTTGCGGTTGCCGAATCTCCGGCAGAGGCGTATAACCCTCTGTTTCTCTACGGTGGATCAGGTCTAGGTAAGACCCACCTGATGCAGGCTATAGGAATTCACGTTATCAAGAACGATCCTTCTTCAAATGTCCTATACATATCGTCCGAGACCTTTACGAATGAACTGATAGAAGCTATCAATACTCAGAATACCAACCAGTTTAAGGAAAAGTATCGTAAGATTGATGTCCTGCTGATAGATGATATTCAGTTCCTGGAAGGCAAGGAAGCTACACAGGAGGAGTTTTTCCACACATTTAATACTCTGTATGAGAACAACAAGCAGATTGTAATATCCAGTGACAGGCCACCGAGCAACCTGCAGAAGCTCGATGAAAGGCTGACAACCAGATTCGGATTTGGAATAACTGCAGACGTTCAGCCAGCTGACTTTGAGACGAGAGTAGCAATACTCAAGAAGAAGATAGAGCTCGCTGACATAACCCTCGACAGAGATATTGAGGAGGTTTGCAACCTGATCGCAGAGAAGATAAAGTATAATATAAGGGAGCTTGAAGGAGCAATGAACCGTATGATCAGCTTCTCTGAGATTATGAACAACAAGATAGACCTTGATTTTGCCAAGATTGTCCTCAAGGACATCTACAGAGACACCGACAAGGCCATTGCTCCTGAGAGGATCAGGTCTACCGTCGCTTCTCACTATGATATCAAGGTTTCAGACATAGATTCTAAACGCAGAACTGCTGAAATTGCTCTGGCTAGGCAGGTAGCTATGTACATCTGTCGCGAGAGCACAGACCTGTCGTTCTCAAAGATTGGTGAGATATTTGGTGGCAGGGATCACTCGACGGTTATGAGCAACTGCACCAAAATTCAGAATCTATATCAGGAAGACGAGCTCATCAAACGCGATATAGATGATATTAATAAGAAGTTAAATAAGCATAATTTATAACGATTTATAATAATAAAAAGTCACTTTTTATTTATCCATATTTTATGAACCGTTTATCATCAGGGGTTATCAATATGATTTTTGATGGCAATGCGAGATAATATAAGTAAAAACAAAGTTATCCACACTGTCAACAGCCCCTACTATTATTACTAAATATATAATATATAAAGAAAGGGAATTTCGATGAAAATATACTGCACCAGAAGTGAACTGAACAGAGCAATCAATAACGTATCTCATTCGATTCCTACAAGAACACCATCCCCTATATTAGAGGGAATACTTATTGAAACTAAAGATGACAGGATGTATCTAACAGCTACAGATACTAATATGACTATCGAGTCAAACATTCCTGTTGACAGCGAAGGCGATGTTTCATTTGTAATAGAAGAAAAGAATTTTGCCAACATCGTGAGCAAGCTCCCTGAAGAGGAGATTCTGATGGACTACAATCACGAGAAGAATCAGATTAAGATCAACAGCGGTAAATCTTCTTCGACATTTAACTGTTTCTCCGCTGATGAGTTTCCAAGATTTAATATAGGGGAAGGTAAGAAGCTTATCCTTTCCAAGAGAGATATCAAAAACCTCATTCGCAAGACATCGTTTTCGGCCAGTGCTGATGAGCTTAACGGAGTGCTTACGGGTATTCTCATCGACCTTGGCGGCGGAAATCTGCGTATGGTAGCCGTGGATACATTTAGAATGGCTATTTACAATGCTAAGGTGGATACAGATGAAAAGATGAGCATTGTAGTTCCGGCAAAGCTTCTCGGAGAGGTATCCAAGATTATCAGCGATGATGACAATGACGAGCAGCTATTTATGGAAATTGTGGATAATAAGGTAGTGATGCTGTTCGATAACAACAGAGTGATTCTCAACACTCTTAACGGAAATTACATAGACTACAGCAGGATTATCAAATCTGAAACCACAATTAAGATTAGAACAAGCAGAATTGAGCTCATGAAGAGTATCGATAGAGCTGCTATCATTGCTTCGGAGCAGAACAACAACCTCATTAAACTCAATATAGAGGATGAGCAGATTGAGATTACATCTCTATCCGAGAAGAGCAGTATCAAGGAGATGGTCGAGATTATGAAGGATGGAGAAAATATTGAGATTGGATTTAACTCCAAATACATGATGGACGTGCTCAGGGTTATCGACGATGAGGAAATTATCCTCAACATGAGCGACAGTGTAAAGCCTTGTATCATTACACCTCTCAAGGGAGACACCTATCTATATCTGGTGCTTCCTGTAAGAATTAACTGATAATGGGATAATTTCGGATGAGAGTAGATAGTATAAAATTAAAAAATTTCAGAAATTACAGCGAGCTCAAGGCAGAGTTCGATGGCAAACGAAATATAATAATGGGTGAGAACGCGCAGGGTAAGACTAACCTGATAGAGGCTATATATCTCTGCGCGTTTGCGCGTTCTTTTCGTACTAACAATTCTACTGATCTCATTAAAATTGGAGAGGATAGCTGCAATATCACGGCTGAAGCGGTTAGCGATGATATAGATAAGAAAATAAGCATAACAATCAATAATAGTGGCAAGAAGATGATTAAGAAGGATAATAAGTTCCTTCACAGGACTGCGGAGCTGCTGAACAATTTAGTTGTTGTCGTTTTTTCACCGGATGACCTGAGAATTATAAAGGACAGTCCCGAGAAGCGCAGAAATTTTATTGACAAAGAGATAAGCCAGCTCAGACCCAGCTATTTTGATGCGCTGCGCAATTATAAGGAAGTGCTGCGTCATAAAAATTCTCTGATCAAACAGTTGAGAACACCGGGTACAGATGGCAAGATGATGGATATGCTTGAGATATATGATATGCAGCTGGCTCAGTACGGTGGTGAGATTATTAAGAGTCGCCGTGAGTTTGTAGCTATGCTGTCTGAAAAGGCATCAAAGATACAGAGCAACATATCAAAGGAACGTGAGACACTATCAATCAAATACGTCGAGTCGGTCGCTGCTGAAAACATATTAGATGAGATAATTAATTCAAGAGAAAAGGATATATATAATGGTCACTGCAGTATTGGTCCGCATCGTGACGACCTTGATTTCTATATCAATGGCATAGATGCCAAGAAGTTCGGATCTCAAGGGCAGCAGCGAACAGTTGCCTTGGCTCTCAAGTTGGCTGAAATTCAGATTGCAGAGATGATTCTAGGTGAAAACGCTGTACTACTGCTGGACGATGTATTGTCAGAGCTCGATAGAGAGAGACAGAGCTATCTGTTAAATGAGATAGAGGATGTCCAGTTATTTCTTACGACAACTGAGGTGAACTCGGAGCTCCTGCAGGGTATGGAGGGCGGCAATATTTTTAAAGTAAAAAACGGGACGCTTATATAAAAATAAGGAATTTATAGTTATAAAAGGACGATAAATTGTAAAAATATCGAAATATAGGCGATTTAAGGTAGTTTTATTCATTAAAAGGGTAAAACTACCTTTATTGATATTTTAGAGCCTCTATGCTAAAATAAATGGGTTAGAAATATGAAAAGGAAGGTCAATATGAGCGCGGAAAAAAAGCAACAAAAGTATGATGCCTCTCAGATCACAGTACTTGAAGGACTAGAGCCTGTAAGAGTAAGACCTGGTATGTATATTGGTAGTACAGGGCCTGCGGGACTTCATCATCTCGTATACGAGATTGTTGATAACTCTGTCGATGAAGCACTTGCCGGATATTGTAAGCACATTACAGTAACGATAAATGAAGATAATTCGATAACTGTTACCGATGATGGACGTGGAATGCCTGTAGACGTTCACCCCAAATTGGGGATTCCGGCTGTTGAGGTTATTCACACACAGCTGCATGCCGGAGGTAAATTCGGAAGTGGAGGTTACAAGGTTTCCGGCGGTTTGCACGGAGTAGGTGCATCCGTCGTTAATGCTCTTTCAACTCACATGATTGTAGAGGTTAAGCGTAATGGCAAGCTCTACAGGCAGGAGTATAAACGAGGGAAGACAGTAACTAAGCTGGAGGTTATCGGGACCTCTAAGGATACAGGATCAAAGACAACATTCTGGCCGGACCCGGAAATTTTTGATGGAACTGTATTCGAGTACGACATCCTACAGCGTCGTATGCGTGAGATGGCTTTCCTCAATAAGGGATTGAGAATTTCTATTGAGGATAAGAGAGAGGGGAAGGAGAAGAGAGAAAGCTTCCACTATGAGGGCGGAATTATCGAATTCGTGCAATATCTCAATAAGAATAAGGGTGTTGTCAACGACAAGATATTCTACTTTGAGTATGAGAAGGACGGATACGAGGTGGAAGTCGCTATGCAGTACACAGATAGGTACAGCGAGCTGACACTTTCTTATGCTAATAACATAAATACAATCGAGGGCGGTTTCCATCTGATGGGATTTAGAGCAGCTCTTACCAGAACTGTCAACGATTACGCTAGAAGAAGCAAGATTCTCAAGGAAAACGATGATTCCCTGCAGGGTGAGGATGTAAGAGAGGGTCTGACAGCAATCGTCAGCGTTAAGCTTACAAATCCACAGTTTGAAGGGCAGACCAAGGCTAAGCTCGGCAACAGCGAGGTAAGAGGTTTTGTAGAGAGCAACATGAACGAGAATTTGTCGTTCTACCTCGATGAAAACCCTAAGGAAGCCAAGCTAATACTCGATAAATGTCTTAAAGCAGCACGTGCCAGAGAGGCTGCAAGAAAGGCCAGAGAGATTACTCGTAAGACATCGGTACTCGAGACAACATCTCTTCCCGGGAAGCTTGCAGACTGCTCGGAAAAGGATCCTGCACTTTCCGAGATTTTCCTTGTAGAGGGAGATTCCGCCGGCGGCAGCGCTAAGTCAGGAAGAGATCGTAAGCGCCAGGCAGTACTTCCGCTGAGAGGTAAGATTATCAATGTTGAGAAGGCGAGAGCAGACAGAATTTTGAACTCGGACGAGATTAAGAACATGATAACTGCATTCGGATGCGGAGTCGGCAGCAACTTCGATATTGACAAGCTCAGATATCACAAGATTATCATCATGACAGATGCCGACGTCGATGGCGCTCATATCAGAACGCTTCTTCTGACATTCTTTTATAGGTTTATGACTCCTCTGATCGAGAAGGGGTATGTTTATGCTGCGCAGCCACCGCTATTCAGAGTAAAGCAGGGGAAGGAGATTCATTACACTTATTCAGATGCTGAGCAGGACAAGCTACTGGCTGAACTCAAGGCACATAATAAGAGCACTAAGATAGAGATTCAGAGATATAAAGGTCTTGGTGAGATGGACTTTAATCAGCTGTGGGAGACTACTATGGACTACAACCACAGAACACTCGTACAGATTAAGATTGAGGATGCAACTGCAGCAGATGAGATATTTACAACGCTGATGGGAGATAAGGTTCCACCAAGAAAGAAGTTCATTGAAGATAATGCAAGATACGCTACATTAGATATTTAATGGACATTAAGGAGAGATAATGAGTACGCTTTTAGAAGATAGCAAAATCATCACTCATGAAATATATGATGAGATGAAGAATTCTTATATCGACTACGCGATGAGCGTTATCGTCGGTCGTGCACTCCCGGATGTTCGTGACGGACTCAAGCCTGTGCACAGAAGAATTCTATATGGAATGAGTATCCTGGGTACTACTCCTGACAAGCCGCATAAGAAGTCGGCACGTATTGTCGGAGAGGTAATGGGTAAATATCACCCGCACGGTGACAGCTCAATCTACGACGCCATGGTAAAGATGGCGCAGGATTTCTCAACTAGGTATCCATTGGTTGACGGACACGGCAACTTCGGTTCCGTCGATGGAGACGGCGCAGCTGCTATGCGTTATACAGAGGCGAGAATGAGCCCATTCTCACTGCAGATGGTTCGTGATATCGACAAGGATACGGTTGATTTCATGGACAACTTTGACGGGGAGGAGAAGGAACCGGTTGTACTTCCTTCGAGAGTGCCTAACCTTCTGATAAATGGATCTAACGGTATTGCCGTAGGTATGGCGACATCCGTTCCGCCTCATAACCTGAGTGACACTATCGACGCTTGTATTAAGAGAATAGACGACGAGAATTGCACTAACGATGAGCTAATAAAGATTATTAAAGCACCGGATTTTCCTACCGGAGCCATGATTCTCGGAAGAGAGGCTGCCAAGGAGGCTTATGAGACCGGAACAGGAAAGATCACGGTCAGATCTAAGAGTGAAATAGAGGAAACAGCTCGCGGCAAGATGAGAATTGTCATCACTGAGATTCCTTTTCAGGTCAACAAGGCCAGACTCATCGAGTCCATGGCAGACCTGGTTAGAAACAAAAAGGTTGAAGGTGTCTCGGCAATACGCGACGAATCCAACCGTGAAGGCATGAGAATCGTCATCGAGCTTAAGAAGGATGTAAATCCTAACGTAATTCTCAACAGGCTGTACAAACACACGCAGCTGCAGGCGACATACAGCATGATTATGCTTGCCCTTGTCAATGGGGAGCCTAAGATTCTCAAGCTGGTTGAGATTATAGATGAGTACCTCAAACACCAGAGGATAGTAATCACAAGGAGAACTAAGTTCGATCTGGCTAAAGCAGAGGCAAGAGCACATATTTTAGAGGGTCTGCTTATCGCCTTGGATAACATAGACGAGGTAATTAAGGTAATTCGTTCAAGCTACAACGATGCCAAGGAAAAGCTGATGGTGAGGTTTGGACTAAGCGAGGTTCAGGCGCAGGCTATCCTCGATATGAGACTTGCCAGACTGCAGGGGTTGGAACGCGAGAAGATTGAGAACGAGCACAACGAGCTCATGGAAAAGATTGCTTACTATAAGTCAATCCTCGCTGATGAGCATAAGCTTATGGGGGTAATAAAGGATGAGCTTCTCGAGATTAAGCATAAATACGGTGATGGCAGAAGAACCAAGATTGTCGCTGACGACGGTGGAATAGACGAGGAATACCTTATCGATGAAGAGGATGTAGCAGTTACACTGACACACCTCGGATACATCAAGAGAGTTCCTGAAAATACGTACAAGGCACAGCGCCGCGGCGGAAAGGGTATCGTGGGACTGACAACCAGAGACACCGATTTTGTAAAGGATCTCATCATCACCTCGACCCACGACTACCTGATGTTTTTCACCGACCTAGGTAAGGTCTACAAGATAAAGGCTTATGAGATTCCTGAAGCATCCAGAACTGCCAAGGGTACACCGGTTATCAACTTCCTCAACCTGGACCAGGGAGAGCGGGTAACGGCGGTTATACCGGTCAAGGAATTTGCAGATGACAATTATCTGATCATGGTTACCAAGAACGGAACTATCAAGAAGACACCAATGTCTCAGTTCGATACCAACCGCAAGACAGGTCTCATAGCTATTACGCTTAAGGACGACGACAAGCTGATAGCCGTAAGTCAGTCAAGTGGAGATGAGAGTGTATACGTTATTACCAAGAAGGGTAAATCTATTACATTTCCTGAGGACGACGTTAGAAGCATGGGTAGAAGTGCAGGCGGAGTTAGAGCTATCAGCCTGGATGACGGCGACGAGGTCGTATCTATGGAGCTCGACAGTACCGGAGAGCGCGAGCTGCTCGTAATGACCAAGAAAGGGTTTGGTAAGAGAACGAATCTGGATGAATATAGAGTTCAGACTAGAGGCGGCAAGGGTGTTGCGACTTATGACAAGACCAAGTTTGCTAAGACCGGTGAGCTGGTAGGGGCGACGCTTGTAAGCGATGATGATGAGATCATGCTCATCAACTCAAACGGTGTAATCATCAGAATCAGGGCTAACGAGATATCTAAGTCCGGAAGGACAACCCAGGGTGTCAAGATAATGAAGGTCGAGGATGGCGATGAGATAGTATCCTTCGCAAAGGTTCTCGATGAAGACGCGGCCAAGAAGCCTATGCTTAAGAAAGCGAAGGCAGATAGCGAGCAGATGACACTGGTTTAAGGAGTTAGGTTAATAAGAATATTAAATAATAAGCAGATGATGTAAGGGTCAAAAGGGTAACATCACAACTTACGGTACCATATGGTGTAATATCAGCGACCGCCAAGAACAATATATGGAGGCGATTTCTCAGATAATATGCTTTTGATCCCAACATCATAATATTAAGATAAAAGAGCAGCCGCATGATGAGGGTTGCTTTTTTTTGTAATCGGATGTGGATAATAAGTGTGAGGAAATAACCCGCAAGACGTTCTCCGCTTTGCCTAAAATGGGAAAAAGAGGGTGTCGTGATTATCAAAGTAAGCTGATAAAAGTAAAGCTTTACAAATATGTATTAATAAAAAACAATTTAACAATCAAAACATATTGTTTTTCGATATGCTCTGAAGTAATATTTAGATAAAGTAATGGTATGAAGAAAAGCATTTCGATATTTTACCGTGTAAAATTCGCAAGAAGAAAGGATCACCAAAATGAACAGAGATAATATAATATACAAAACTATAAGAATAATATTAACAGGATTTACATTAGCTACAGTTCTGGCAGTTTCTCTAGGCAGTGTTGATATATTTACAGCTGGACTTCTTAACTATGCAGTGTTTCTGGAATATCTGTACGGAATTGTAATTACAGTGGGGATAGTTGTTGTATTGGTTAAACTATGGATGTTTCCAAACATAAAGGATGGCATAACATTAAAAGAAGCAAGAACTTGCAGATTAATTGCCAATATCTTCCTGATTGAGTTCTTGTGTGAACTGATTCACGGAGCTTTATCAAATAAAGGCGATAGATTATTTGAGGTATTTAATGTAAGAGTATCAGTTTTAATGATAGTATTCCTCCTATGTGCTTTTGCATTTATGTCAGTAGGAAAACTTCTGGTAAATTATATTGAATTACAGGAAGATAACAAGTTAACAGTATAGGCTGTGAAGAGAGAAAGAATGTCAATAAAAATTAATTTAGACAGTGTTCTGGCAAGTCGCAATGTGACAATTCGCGAGCTGTCAGAAGCAATAGATATAACGCCAGCTAATATTTCAATACTAAAAAACAATCGTGCAAGGGCAATTCGGTTTACGACACTTGATAAAATGTGTAAATACTTGGAATGTTCTCCTGGTGATATTATTGTGTATGAGAAGGATCAGGCGAATGGATAAAGGGACTAGAAGTTGCCACCGGCATATCGAGATATTAAGCAACAAGAGAAGCCGGCTCACAAGGCTTCTCTTGACATGCTTAAGTAAATTGTCCCTTTTTGTCCTAAAGGCATATTCCTTACAAATGGAGTGCTACATTCACTATCTACCGCGGAAGGCTAATTTACAGAAAAATCCCCCCGCTCGCTTTCGTGAGTTTGAACAAAACTTGAAAACGGTCTCGTACAGGACAATGTCTGCACAGCCTGCTCACAGTATACTAGATGCCCAGCTGCTCCTTCATATAGGCTACATCTGTATCCTTACCGGTATATAACTTAATTGCAATCAGCGCTTGGAAGAGCATCATTCCCATACCGTTGTAGACTCTCTTCACCCCGGACTCTTTAGCCTGCTTCATCATGACTGTCTCGCGTGGAGCATAAACTGTATCTGTTACGATGAGATCCTCTTTAAAGAATGAACCATCCGGAATGTTAGACAGTTCCTCAAGAGGGTGCATTCCTACGCCTGTAGCATCACAGAAAATATCTGCTGCCTGCATCTCTGTCTTAAGCTTACCTTTATCAGCGAGGTCGTACATGTATGCCTTGCACTTCGTTTCCTTGTTGATCAGCTCTACGATCTCCTCACCTCTCTCATAGAACTTATCTCTGATGTTGAAGACATGTAATTCCTTGATGCCATCGAGGGCGCCACGAACCGCGATAGCTGTAGCAGCGCCTCCTGTGCCGACGAGAACCATCCTCATTCCTTTGAAATCAATTCCTTCTTCCTTGATTGCCTGCCAGTAGCCCATGCCGTCGGTATTATAACCCTTGAGTTTTCCTGTGACATTGCCGTTCTCATCGCGAGTATTTACAACTGTGTTGATAGCACCGCACAGTCCGGCTGCTTCATCAACGTCGTCGAGATACTTGTGAACAACTGTCTTGTTGGGCATCGATATATTGGAGCCGAGCATTTTAAGAGCGCGAATACTCTCTACCGCCGGCTCAAGTGTATCGTTATCTACTTCAAAAGCGAGCTGAATAACGTCATCGCCATTCTTATCATATGCCAGATTGTGTGTTACCGGCGACTGTGTATGACGGATTGGATAAGCCATTAGACCGACCAGCTCTGTATGACCTGTAATATTTGGCATTTCTGCACCTCTTTCTTGCCCCGCAGGGCTTAACTATTAACGGTAATTGTTGTATATATGTATGCTGATTCTTTATGCAAGTTCAATCTCACTGAGATCCAGAAGACCTCTCTTATCAAGCACGTTCAGGATGGCACGCCCATCCATGGTTCCTTCCATGATATGACGTGCACGGACCGAATCTCCGATATTATAAACATCAACGTCGGTATCATCATATTCCTTGTGAAGCTCATCGAGAATAGGATTGTATGCGGCTAAGCCAAGGGCACTGAAGCCGAGGTCAAACTCAAGCTCCTCCACATTGCCTTCAGGTGTCTTAACCACTATGGAATGCTCCTTTACCTCCTGAATAGCGGTGTTTACATATTGCTTTACGTGATTTACCTCGAAGGTCTCTTTAATCGAGCACTTGGTGATAGGATCAGCGACAGCGCCAATAGTAGGAAGCATATCGACGATAGTGCAGTCTGCGCCAAGCGGTGCGAAATACTCTATAATATCGAGACCTACAGCTCCACCTCCCATAACAAGAACCTTCTTACCTCTGCAGAACTCTTCAGGATATTTTCCGGCATTCACATTATTGATCATGATGAAGATATCGTCTAAATTTCCGGCCGCCCTGTTTTCACGCAGTCCCGGAATCGGTGGCACTACCGGATGTGAACCGGTGGCATTTACAACGATATCCGGATGGAATTTATTAATCTCCTCTATGCTGGCTTCTGTGTTTAGGAAAGTGTATAGATTAGGCAATCTCTCAGCTCTAGTCCTCAGATATCTTGGGAAGTCCTTCATTCTCGTTTTGCCGGGAAGATCAGAGATAAACTCGGAGAGACCGCCGAGCTTGTCGGATTTCTCAAACAGAAATACATTGCAGCCTACCTCTGCAGCAGTACATGCTGCTTCCAGACCGGCTGTACCGCCACCAATTACGACTACATTGCAATTTTTGTTCACTCTCAATCGTTTATATATATCACCTTCAGGAACTGCCGGATTCACCGTGCAGCGAATAGGACGGTTGATACCGATACGATTGCCTGCACAACCGACATTACAGCTGATACATTTGCGAAGAATATCTGTTTCATCGTGCTCTACCTTCTTCACCCATTCAGGGTCAGCGATGAGGCCGCGGCCGATGCCAACGATATCCACATCTCCGCTCGCAAGCACCTCTTCGACAACAGCGGGATCCCTGTAGTTACCGGCATTGATGACAGGCTTCTTGTATGCATCCTTAACCGCTCTTGCCATATAACGCTTCCAGCCGTCAGGAAGGAAATTGGAATCAATCTGATAATGCAATGATGGGTTGAGAGCTGCCGACACGTCATACATATCTACGAATTCATCCAGATACTGAAGATACTCGATAGTATCCTTCAATTCGTTTCCTCCGGGAACTCGTTCCTCCGCGGAGACCCTGACGATGATAGGGAACCAAGGGCCAACCTGTTTGCGAACCTCCTCCAGTACCATTCTTGGAAATCTCATACGATTCTCAACAGAGCCGCCGAATTCATCATCTCTCTTATTGTAATAAGGGGAGATAAACTGAGACATCAGATATGAATGGCCGCAGTGAATCTCAACAGCATCAAAACCAATGGCTTGAGCTCGCTTGGCAGCCTCTCCGTACTTCTTTACTGTTTCCCGGATTTCTTCTTTAGTCATCGGACGCGGGGTCTCACCACCGTCTTTGGTAGGTATATTAGAAGATGAAACTGTAGGTACACCTGTTCTCGCAGAGGACGCAGATGCTCCGGCGTGGTTGATCTGAATAGCAACTGTAGAGCCCTCCTTATGCAGACTCTCGACCAATTGATATAATCTAGGCATGAATCTGTCGTGGTCAATTCGCAGCTGACTGGTTCCGTTAGAACCGACAGGATACTGCACGTTAGCGTTTTCCACGATGATAAGACCTGTGCCGCCCTTCGCGCGAAGCTTGTAGTAGTTCATGTGACGATTACTCATCTCTCCGCTTGCTTCTCCATAGTTGCTACCCATAGGGGTCATAGCAATTCTATTCTTGATAGTAGTGCGTTTGACGGTAATAGGCTCAAAAATGTGCGGATACTTCTTTTTCATAATAATCCTCTCTTTGTCCATAGAATTTTTCATAGGCTGGTTCATGTTTGTGACAAATTTATTTTATATGAGAAGATTGTTAAATAAAATTACAATTTAGTGCGACAACTGATACGTACAAGCTATTAATTGATATATGTTTATCAAAAGAAAAAGGATAGAGATTATTCCTTTTTCGTGTCCACTTTCATCTTACAGGTTCAGAGATTATTCTTCCTCTTTTTCTTTGATGCAGCCGGCCTCGACATATTCCTTGAAGTGTTTGGCGGCCGGCATTAAGAAATGATTCTTCATGCATATCATATAAGTGTGATGGTAGAGCTCAAGATCCTTCACTCTATGGAGAGTAATTTTTCCTTCATCGAGCTCATCGATGTTAGGTACCAATGCAATGCCGAAGCCCTCGGAAACCAGGGCATGAATAGAGTGTTCATCAGGACATTCGAATGCAACATCCGGCGAAAGCGATAGCTTCGCGCACAGGCGCACCATATACTTTCCCATCCATGCACCACGTTCATAGCTGATGAGAGGGTAATTGTTTAACTCATTGATGGATATGGAATCTTGAGAGTCGAGCGGATGACCTTTAGGTGTAATAATAACCAGCTCTTCCTTTATAATTGGATAAAAATCCAGATCCTCATCGTCAGGTATGTGACCACCGAAGCCTACATCAAGCTCTCCCATCTTTAGCTTAGCGATAATAGCAGGGGTATGTCCTTGGTAAAAGTTGAAGGAAATACCTTCATTTTCTTCCTGTTTAAGAAAGGAGCGAACGAGATGGGGAATATAATGATTGGCCAACGGATATACGTAACCTATATCGACCTGCCCGCCACCCTTGGCGATTTCCTGCATGCGGTTCAGGGCCACGTCACATTCGCGAATAATTCTCTCTGCATGTATGAGGAACAGTCTGCCTTCCTTAGTGAGCTCTATTCCTCTGCCGCTCTTATCAAACAACAGAACTCCCAGCTCGGCCTCGAGCGATGATATTGAGCGCGAGAGTGAAGGCTGGGAAATATAAAGCTTCTCAGCCGCCCTTCTGTAATTTTCATGCTCAGCTACTGCCAAAAAATAGCGCAATTGATTCAATGTCATAGCCACACCTCGATAACCTTCTGTCCGATGCATTTGTTTTCGATTAACGTCATTGTGTTATAGTGATTATATATCATTGATACCTTTTGTGCATTAATTGTGCCATCAATTAGCATTGGAGTGCAGTTCAAAATATTGATAGACTATTTACAAATATTAGTTAAACATTTAACAGCTAAAGGCAGGCTATGTTTCTACGTTTGTGACGAAATGTGATGAAATTAAAAGAACAGAATTATTTAGTTACACTTTGTGGTGAGGAGAACTTAAATGAACAAGAAATATTTGCCAAGTGCATTAGTCATGTACTTGAACTACTTTTTACACGGTGTAGGAGCTGCCATCTTGGGACAGGCTCTTATCAAAGATGCACTTGCTGCGAGCTGGGGAGTCGAGGCTATGGCCATCACAGCTATTTCGGCTGCACTTGGACTCGGGCGGCTTATAGCCCTGCCATTTGCAGGCCCGTTATCCGATAAGCTGGGCAGACGCGTATCTTGCGTCATCGGTGGACTTTCGTACGCTATCTATCTTATCGGTCTGGCAGCAGCATTCAATGCAAGCTCACACGGAGGTTATCAGATAGCCTACATCTGTGCTATTGTCGGAGGTATAGCCAACTCATTCCTCGATACAGGCATATATCCCGGTGTTAGTGAAATATTCTCAAAGGCTCCGGGCGTTGCTACCATGGGAATCAAATTCTTCATATCTATCTCGCAGATGCTGATTCCATTTATTTTAGGAATAACCGTTACTACAACGGCGGCCGGTATGAAGTCATACAACACACTTTTCTATGTTGCAGGACTCAGCTATATTGTGCTTGCAGCACTAATATTCTTCTTGCCTCTTCCTGATGCAGATGCTAAGAAAGAGAAGAAGGAAGGGCTTATGCAAAACATTAAAGCCACTCACTTCTCAATTGAATCCATCGCAATGATTCTCATCGGATTTACGACTACCGGTACATTTCAGCTATGGCTGAACTGCGCACAGAACTTCGCCAAAGACGTTGTAGGTTGGGCAGATCCATCTAAGATGCAGACATATTATTCGCTTGGAACCTTCCTCGCACTCATTGTTACTGCACTTCTAACTAAAAAGGTTAGAGACGTTCGTTTTATCTTCGTTTATCCGGTGATCTGTCTGGTGACGATGATTGCGGTATACCTTGTAAAATCCCAGACTCTCTGCACCGTAGGGGCATTCCTTATCGGCTGGGCAGGTGCCGGCGGTCTGCTTCAGATCGCAACATCCGTTTGCAACATGATCTTCCCTAAGATTAAGGGAACTGTTACAGCACTCGTTATGATAGCGTCTTCTCTCTGCAATTATACTTTACTGACAGCCGCAGCAAAGATGAGCCCATCCGGTGTAATGATGATGAACATAATACTCACGGCAGTAGGGGTACTGCTCGGACTCTTCGTAAACATGCGATATTCGAAGATGGTGGAAGTTAATCAGGAATAATGGTGTGGTCTGAGGCTCTTCATACCGGTTAAAGCTGTAGTGATATAGATGCAGAGCCACAGTGCCTGATAGGAATATATCAGAGATGTAATTGAATGCCCGGAAGAATCCGGGAGAAAGGAAAAAAATCCAATCACCATCTTCGATGATTGGATTATACGTATAGACATGAAGACAGTGAAAGTAAGAAATGTAGAAATCGGCTCCGGTATACCGAAGATTTGTGTACCTATTGTCGGCATTACAAAAGAAGATATCATCGCCGAGGCCAAGAGTCTTGATAACCTTCCTGTAGATGTGGTCGAATGGCGTGTCGATTGGTTCGAGAGCGTGTTCGATTTCGGTAAGGTTGAAGATACGCTCAAGGAACTGAGAGCAGCCCTCGGAGACCTACCCTTGCTCATGACATTCCGTACCTCCAAAGAAGGGGGAGAAAAGGCTATTGAGGCGGATGCTTACGCAGAGCTTAACATCAAGGCTGCAGAGACCGGTTACGTCGATCTCGTGGATGTAGAGGTGTTCACCGGAGACGATATCGTAAAGAAAATTATCACCGGTGCCCATAAGGCAGGGGTCAGGGTAGTTGCTTCAAATCATGATTTCGACAAGACTCCGGATAAGGATGATATCGTTTCACGACTCCGCAAAATGCAGGATTTGGACGCGGATATTCCGAAGATTGCGGTGATGCCGACAAGCAAGAAAGATGTTCTCACACTTCTCGCTGCTACAGAGGAGATGTATAGAGAATACGCAGACCGCCCTATCATCACCATGTCGATGGCAGGAACCGGTGTAATATCGAGACTTTGCGGTGAAGTATTCGGCTCAGCGCTCACCTTCGGAGCAGCGAAAAAGGCATCTGCTCCCGGACAGATGGGGGTAAACGACCTCAGCACCGTACTTACACTATTGCACAACGCGTTATAAATGCTATACAATGTGCTTAAGGTTGGGTTCTGATAGAACCCAGCCTTTCCCTTTTTATTTACATATCCTGTAAACGTTTTGATCGGAAGGAGAATGCTATGAAGAAAGTGATTCATTTTCTCGACGAAAGCTTGGAGGAATCGCTGTTAATCGCACTTCTCATAGGGATGACAATGATCATGGGCATACAAGTAGTCTCTCGATATGTTTTCGGTATGTCGTTATCCTGGTCTGAGGAATTAACCCGCTACATGTTCATATGGAGCGGATTTCTTAGCGTCAGCTATTGCAGCAAGAAGTGTTTATCCATCAAGATTGAACAGTTCGTTTCTATCTTTCCCAGACGCGGCAACGCAATCTTCAAGATTGTGAACCATACCTTTGAGTTAATTTTCTTCATATATATGATTCCTATTGCGTTCTCATACATGATGTCTGCCGTGGAGAGCGGTCAGGTATCCCCTGCCTGCTCAATCCCCATGTACTATATACAAGCGGCACCATTTGTTTCATTCATCCTTGTGGCATTTCGTATTGTGCAGCGCTGGATTATCGAATTCAAAATTGCCATTGGCAAGAATGTCTATGATCCTATACATCCTGAGCGCTCCGGCACAGATGCTGTTATCGAGGCGAATGCAGAACACCTTGATTCCACTAACGGGGAGGTGAAGTATAAATGTCGATAGGTATCCTCTTCATCATCTTCGTTCTACTACTCATCATCGCCATACCGGTGGGGATCGCTCTTGGTATCACATCAGTGCTGCCCTCACTGGCGGATCCGTCATTTACAGTCGGTGCGAAATATATGGTGCGTGCCATGTTCGGTGGGCTTGATTCCTTTCCTCTTTTGGCGGTGCCTATGTTCGTCCTGTCGGGAATCATCATGGCTAAGGGTGGAATCTCCAAGAAGCTCTTTGACGTCTTCGCCTACTTTCTCGGGAATCGCACGGCCGGAATGCCTTGCGCAGTCATCGTTACCTGTCTGTTCTACGGAGCCGTTTCAGGCTCTGCGCCGGCGACGGTAGCTGCTGTAGGCAGTATGACCATCCCTATCCTCACAGAGCTTGGCTACGACCTCAAATTCACGACAGCCATCGTGGCAGTCGCAGGCGGCCTGGGAGTTATTATCCCTCCAAGTATTCCCTTTATCATGTACGGCATGGCATCCGGGGCATCAGTCAGTGACCTTTTTATTGCCGGTATCATACCCGGTCTGCTCATCGGCATCCTCCTGATGGTCTATGCATTTTATTATTGCCGGAAGCATGGTGAGGATAAGCTCAGGATTCGGACGGAAGTACAAAAGCTACATGACAGAAGCTTCGTAACCGTACTTAAGGATAGCTTTTTCGCTATTCTGAGTCCGGTTATTATCCTGGGATGTATATATTCGGGAGTCGCTTCACCTACCGAGGCTGCCGTCATCTCCGTGTTCTATGCCCTTATTATCAGCCTGCTGGTATATAAGAGTATTCATCTGAAGGATCTCGGAGAAATATTTAAGGAAGCCATTCGTACCTTCACCCCGATACTCTTCATCCTAGCCGCTTCTACGGCTTTCTCGAGAGTACTAACACTGATGCAGGTGCCTCAGACAGTCAGCGAGCTTATCAGCTCAAATTTTCACAGCAAGATTATAATCCTGTTCATTATAAACGCATTCCTGCTCATCGTAGGAATGGTCATGGATACAACGCCGGCAATCCTGATCCTGACACCTATCCTGCTCCCTATAGCTACGAACATAGGCGTGAATCCTATCCAATTCGGAGTCATCATGGTGGTGAACCTGGCCATAGGCTTTATCACTCCTCCTATCGGAGTCAATCTATTTGTAGCCGCCTCCATAACAGATGTTTCAGTCATGGATATCGCGAAAAAAGCTCTTCCTATGATTGGATATTTTCTCGTGGCTCTTGTGCTGATAACATTTATCCCGGCGCTTTCGCTGGCGCTGCTATAGGATATCCAAGGTTGAACGAGTTATTGTAGGACACTTTTTCATAAGAAAATGTGTCGGTAAGAAATATTATACGAGGAAGATGCGGAATGAAAAACAAAAAAATGCTGACCATCACCTTAATCCTCATAACAATACATTTGCTTTTCCTCTCAAGCTGTTCTATCAGTTCCGGCAACTCCGGGTACAGCAAGTCAAAAGCAAAAAAAGCTGTCAAAGCCGTAGAAGACGGCGGGGAGCAGCGTTATGCATTACCACTCGCTACAGCAAGTCCGGAGGATACTGTTACCCAGCTTTATGCTGATAAATTTGCTTCTGAAGTGTACAGACTGAGCGACGGCCGTATAAAAATTCAAGTTTATCCCAATTCAACGCTCGGCGGAGACAGAGATCTTCTCGAAAGCTGCCGAGATGGAGATATACCTTTCATCGTGCAGAATACCGGCCCGCAGGTGACATTTATGCCTGATCTGGCGGTGTTCGATTTACCGGAAATTTATGATTCTATGGATGATTACAGAGCGATTTTAGACAAAGCAAGGTTCAGAAGGCTCCTAAATACGACTTACAGTAAGGGTGGATATCACTTCCTAGGCATGGCAGACCAAGGGTTCCGCGTCATGAGCACAAACAGGAAGGTTCAGAGTATAGATGACTTCAAGGGACAGAAAATCCGCACTATGGAAAATAGCTATCATCTGAAATTCTGGGAATCTATAGGCGCTAATCCGCTGCCTATGAGTTTCGCCGAGGTGTATATCGGTCTTCAGCAGCATACCATTGATGCACAGGAGAATCCTTATGAGGTCATCGTCTCCAATAAGCTTTACGAGCAACAGAAATATATTGTTGAAACTAATCATCTACCTCACATGATTTCACTTATTATGAATGAGGATTTCTATAATACGCTATCTGCAAAGGATCAAAAGATTATGGATGAAGCATCCGCTAATGCTACCATCTATGCCAGAAAGCAGGCAGATAAGCGCATCCAAAGGCAGATAAATACCGTCAAAAAGAGTGGCACAAAAGTTATCGAGTTAGATGATAAAACTCGTGAAGAGATAAAAGCACGCTCCAAAGGAGTTCGCCGGAAGATACGGAAGCATGTAGATAAAGAAATATATGATGAATACATTAGTGCCGGGTAGACCAAAATGCGTAAACTTGCGTAGTTGGGGTTATAGGACAAAACGAGTTGGTAAAAGCAAGGTGATAAATTAAGGAATTGTCAATATATCGTGCGATAAATTAAATTTATAACAGACAGAAAGGTATTCAAAAATACAATCCTTTGAATATGCACGATATTATACAATTAGCACGATGCATTGGTCGCATTCCAAGGGCTGGATTGGGGAACAGCTTGAGATGAGCGTTGTATGCATCAATCGTTACTACCTACATGATGATTAAGGAAAGAATAACATGAAAAAACACACACTTATTTCAAAGTTATCCGGTATTTTCCTATCCTTTGCCATAATAATGACTATGTTACCATATCAGGTTATGGCAGACGATTCGGGAAATCGGGATGAAGCAGCTACGACAAAAAAGGCTGCTGCAGCACATGTTGTTAAAAACAACGGTATTGCAGATGGCAAAGGGACAGCAGTCGGTGCTCGGGCAAAAGCTGCAAAAAATCACAAATTGGAACGAGTATCTACATCGGAGATGGCTGCAGCAACTATTGCTGTTGTCGATACAGACGGCAAGCCTATAGAAGATGGATTCCTGTTTGATCTCGATGATCCGGAGATTAGCCTCCAGCGGGAATATAAGGTAAAAGACGGCAAGATCAAGATAGCGATGCGTACTGGCAAGGAGTATAGACTCGGCATCTCGTGGAATGAACCAAAATTCAATGATTATAAGCTGATCGATGCTGATCCCAATCTCGATACTATTCCTATGGCGATTCCTTCGGAAGGAAAGGGAGCCGTATGGTATGACAGACATACAAAGACTATGAAAGAGGACAAACCGATTTCAGTTATTAGGCTTCAAAAGCTTAACAGTCACGACGATAACTCCGGTTCAGGAGGAAATGGATCCGAGCCGGCACCCGGGCCTAAGGAGAAGGTGAACAAAGGAGAAGTCGTTAATGTTAAGGATATCAAGGTCGAGACTGAGGATGGTAAGCCTCTTCCTTACGGAGTTCAGATTGACGTGTTTGATATGACGGAGTTTGAATGGACACAGAAGCTGTATGTAAAAGACGGCAAGATATCCGGTGTCAAGCTCAAGGCTGAACGTCAATACAAAATCGGCATGGATGTGCCACGTAATAATCCTTTCTATAATGATTATGAACTTACCGGTGCATACAAAAGCAAGCATCTGATGAGAGTCTACGGCAGGTACCAGAACGATTATCCGCTTTACTACGATTATGACGAAGGCTTTGATGCTCCGGAGAAGCCTATTTCGAAGCTGGTGTTTCATAAGTTGAAAAATGGCGAGGACTCCAAGCCAATTGAGAATACATCGTGTACCGTAGGACTTCTTCTATCCAACGAAGGGTATGCGCCAAAGGGAGAACTTCCATTTAAGCTTATTCGCAAGGATAACGGCAAGATAAAGAAGTCTCCAAGCAAAGGGGAAGGACTCGATTTGGTTGTAGAGGGTGGAATTAAGTATGAGCTTGTACTTGATAAGAATGACACCTACAAGATGAGAGATAAAATCGAGTTTACGATGAAAAAGGACCGCAATGGTGTGTATCAGCCTGTGCGGGAAGGCTATGATGTCGAGGATCTGAACGGAAGACTGACGCTTGACTATATCCATCTTGTGAGAATTGATGGCAAGAAACCGAACGGCGATAATATAGAAGAGATACCTTCTGATTATCATATACTGGGTGACGTTACTCCGGTATGGAAGGCGGGAAGCGGAGATATGCTGTTCGTTATTAAAGCCAAGTCTAACGACAAGAACACCTTCAATCACTTCAAGGGTATTGAAGTTGACGGTGTAGCGGTAGATAAGAAGGATTACACCGCGACTGCAGGAAGTGTAAGAATTAGCCTCAAATCAGAATTCCTGAGCAAACTGAAGCCGGGAAGACACAAGCTCAAAGTTAACTTTGATAATGGATCAAGCGAGTCGGAGTTTATGGTAGCTGCAGCAAGTATTTCAAATAACGGAACGGCTCCACAATCGGCAAAGGATAAGGTTGCTAATAAGGCAGGTACACGTGTTAAGTCTGTTAAGACCGTTAAGACCGGTGATGAAACCGGACTCGGTTCATTGCTCTTGCTTGTAATGGCGGCAGTAGCATTTGTGTATGTAAATGCTCTGAGAAAGGAAAAAAACTAGACGAGAGAGACAAAAGTATTTTTGAGCCACAACATCATGATAAGAAAAATCCTGACAGAAAATCAGGCTCAAGAGAAGTTCCTCTCGCAATAAAAGCAGTCCTTTTCAAGTGATGGTTCCTGGGCGACGCACAGGCCGAAGCCTTGCTTATAAGCATAAATATGGGGTTCCGCATGTGATAACCAGAACCGTTGTCGAAAGAACTGTGTACGCTGCGAGTGTGTTGGTCAGGAACGGACATTGGGAATAATTAATTGCCTCTTAACTGAGCGGGAGATACGGACTTTCGTACGCACCTCCCGCTCTTTTGATATTTATTATCTGTACTTCGCAATTCCCGTCCTGATCATATTCTCAATCTGCTCGTGTGCAGCATTTTGTTCCTCGCGGCTCATTGCCCCGAAATGAACGGTAGGATGTATCACCACCTTGATTGTTCCGGCGTTGAAGGTGTTATGCTCCTCAAAGATTTTATAAGAATCGATAATCGAAACCGGCACGATTGGAACCTTGGCTTTCTGTGCAAATTTAAAGCTGCCCGGTTTGAAGCACCCCATATCGTTGCTATGGCTTCTCGTACCCTCCGGGAAAATCGCAAGCGTATATCCGTTTTTGAACAGCTCAGTAGTTTCTTTGAGCGTTTGTATTGCAGCGCGTGGATTGCCACGGTCGATAAATACGGACTCGGTTCCACGTATGACATCGGCAAGAGGTTTGAGCTTTTTTGTCTCGGATTTTGCGATAAATCCAATCTGCGTCGAGCGAAATGCGTCGATTAGAGCATAGATATCAGCATAGCTCTGATGGTTAGCGACTACAAGGTAAGGCCCTTCGGTCGGGATGTTCTCGGGATTGATAACGTCAACCTTGATTCCCAGTGAAGCGCCGGTGTGGTCACAGAAATAATCCTCACCCCTCCTGATGATACGCTGCGCCTCGGCGTGGTCGCCGCGAGCTTGAGCGGCTCTAATTGCAGGCACATTCTTAAGATATTTACGGAAACCTCTGTAAACTTTGTTAATTGCGATTGTATTTTTTAAAGGATTCATAACGACCTCCAAATGTTGTGTCGAAGTTTTCAATATAATGTTATAATTCTATGCAAATATGCGAGAAAAATCAAGAAATGATAAAATCCCCAGTAGGCTTTGTATAGAAACTGCAGCAAGCTTTGGCGATGGGGGGTAAGTGTATTCAGAATATTTCGTATGAGTGATGAAACTGCCAAGAGTATGGATGCACAGGATGTCGCACAGATGTACAAGCCTACAGACCTGCAAATATACAGACATACAGACGATATTGAGGAGAGAATATGAAATTTGTTATTCAGAGGGTCAAGCACGCAGAGGTAACTGTGGATGGAAATACAATCGGGAGGATCGGCAAGGGCTACATGGTGCTCATCGGGGTTTCCAATTGTGACGACGAGGCGATTGCCGATAAGATGCTCGACAAAATGATTAAGCTCAGGATATTTGAAGATGAAAACGGTAAGACCAATCTCTCGCTGGCCGACGTAGGCGGCGAGCTGCTCCTCATCTCGCAGTTCACCCTCTATGCTAATTGTAAGAAGGGTAATCGACCATCCTTTATCGAGGCGGGTACGCCGGACAAGGCAGAGCAGCTATACGAATACATAATTGATAAGTGCAAATCTCGTGTACAAGTAGTTGAGCGTGGTGAGTTCGGTGCCGATATGAAGGTAGGCTTGCTCAATGACGGTCCGTTTACGATAGTTCTGGACAGTAAGGATATTATTTGAAATTAACATAATATACATAATATAAACAAAGAAAAAAGACGAAAAAACGCCAGTTAAAGCAACTGTACCGACCTTCAATCGTCAGATTCTCAGTCTAACAATTGAAGGTCGGTACAGTCAATTAGCTATTTCCAGTAGCCTTCTTTTATTAATACTTGCTCTGTCCAAGCGGGTTTCACTACTTCTGTCTTAACACTCTCCTGAATGTTTGAAAACGTGCCGTCTCATCCGGGCAAGTGATTGCTTCGGATATATCTTTTCTGTGCATCGCGCAGCGCTTCCATTGAGCTGTATGTACCACCCTTGCATGAATACACCGTGGTAGTGCGTGTTACAGCAGGGTGAGTGACGTATTTATAAACCGGAGGAACCCAGGTTTTGCCGGACTTATCCGAATTCTTTTTGGCTTCTTCTTTTGCAGCTTTACTATTCTTATCATTCTGCTGACTTTTGGCAACTGCTGCCGAAGGGTCACTCTCTGTCTCTGTTGATGCCTCGGATTTATTCTTTGCGGACTTATTAGAAGTTTGACCCTTTGGGGTAGTTTTAGCATTGGTAGAGGATGTGCTCCTGTGAAAACTGAAGCCTCTACTATTATCGACACCTCCCACCGTAGAAAGTATAGAGTACTGGATAAGAGCACTCGCAATTGCAATCATAACACACAATAGGATGGGAAATGACGATTTGCCGGTGTGACGTCCCTCCTTACGTTTTCCCGTAAGTTTATTAAATATATTGCTCTCTTTGCTTTGTTTTAGCAATTTCATTATAAATATACAGTCCTTTTTATTTTTTTACAATTAGATAAACAGTTGATTTTGCATATGCAGGCACAGAGGTCGGAAGAAAAATGCGTAGCCGTACTATTGATAATCCGAATGACACGCGCGCAAATATAGGAAATACCTATAGATGCAAGCAAGCAAACCATAGTTGGCTTAAAAGCTCATCGCATTATGTTACAATATACACAAAATTTATTTCTAAGTAAACAGGTGATAGCCAATGAATAAATTTTCATACACGGTGTAGAGATGAATGTTTTCTGATGGACGCACCGGTTATGTTGGAAATGGGGGTATAATGGCGCTAATATTAGGATTGCTTATCGGAATAGCGTTTGGCTTCGTGCTCAAGAAGAGCAGAATCTGCTACATGGGCACTATAAGGGATATATATCTTGAGGGCAGAAATTATAATCTGCTGCTTTTATTTGCCACGATTTTTACGGAGTCGATATTGTACAACATATTTGTGCTCACCGGATTAGTTGCGGATGGATATGTTTCGTGCTTTTCGCTGGTAGCTTTACCTGTTGGCAGCATGATGTTCGGATTCGGAGCTGTTATGTCCAGCGGTTGTCTCACGATGTCGCTTGTCAAGTCGGGTGATGGTAGAATCATAGGGCTAATTTCACTGGCTACATTTGTGCTGGTAGGCTATTTCTTTTCCGCCGGCAGAGGCCGTTTCTTTGCAGGCAAGTTTATCCAGACATATGAAGTTTTTGATAAAGAATTGATAGCTGATGCTCGCATCAGGCTCGTTCTGTCGGGACTTGTTATAATTCCCGTCTATATAGCACTGTGGAGACATAACAAGAAGAAAAGGAAAAAACGCTATGGCACAGGTGTTCATAATAAAGACATCTGGTTTATATTTTCCGGAATTGTGCTCGGGATAACGTTTCCTGTGAGTGAACACTTCGGCAGAATTGGAGGCTTTGCCATAACTTCTCCGATACTGTCTTATCCTTATGCGATATTAAAGCCTAAACAGATTGTCGGGGGATGAAACATCTATGATCAAAGTTTTGGTCTGGGTAGTATGTTAGTGCTTGGAATAGTTGTAGGATCTCTGTTGACTTCTCTGGAAGACAGGGAATTTCATGTGATTTTGCCCGGCAAGAGGCAAATTATTAAGACTGTTATAGGTAGTTCAATGATGGCCTTCGGTGCGCTTGTTGCAGGCGGATGTATAGTTGGGAACGGGTTGGTGAAAACCGCACAGTTTTCAATCAAGGCTTGGATAGCACTGATTTTCATAGCCATGGGAATATGGCTTGCTGCATACATCTTTTATGCGGATAGAAGCGGTAAGAAAATGTAATTTCATACAGGAGGAGAATAACATGGAAAAGATTGTAAGAGATGTAAAAGGGCAGGATTGCCCGATTCCACTGATCACCTTAAAGGATGCACTCAAGGATGCAGAACCGGGACAGGTTATAGACATAAGCTTTACATGCCCGGAAGCCCTTAACACGCTTCCTGACTATTGTGATGAACACGAGCTTGAGATCTTGTCTCTCGACAGACAAGCTGATCGTTCGTGGAAAATAACCATCCGCAACCATTAGTAACGTATAGATACGGAATTATATGCATCAGGGTAAAGCTTCATCGTATAGAATTAAATTATATTAAAATACTCATATAAAATATTTATATAGTTACTGTGCGGCAGGAACTTCCTTGATATTATATCCCAGTACTCTAAAAATGTAGGGGTATTATTACTATTGTTAAATTTATTTCAAGGAGGAACAAATGGGATGGATTTATAAATCCGGGAAGGCTTCAGCCGTCTTGGCGACAATCCTCGCTGTTATAATCGTCGGCGCATTTGCTTTGCCGAAAGCTGCTGCTGCGTATACAGAGAAGGATAGTGATCTCCTTTATTCTACCGAAAAGGTAGTGATGAAGGGCATGCCTGTCCAAGATAAGGACACAAAAAAACCTATAACCGAACCTATCAAATTCAGATATTGGGATGCCACATTGCAGGAATTTCAAGGTGTGGTGACATCTAAGAACGGTGTTCTGCCCGATGTGGAGCTGTTCAAGGGTCATCATTATATCTTCTATGCAGAGGATGCAAATTACACCACATACAATCCTAACGGCAAGGGAATCAATATATATCTAGTCATGAATGCGACCGGTTCTAAGGCTATCAATGATAGATATTATGCGGGTAAGGGAAGCCAGATAATCGATGCCTTCCTGATGACCAAAAGAAGCACTCCTGAGGCGGACCCCGAGAATGCGAAGAGGGTCGATGTAAGCCTGCCGGTATTTTATGAAAAGGACGATAGCGACGATTTCGACTTTGGAAATACCAAGATAAGATTTACCAGCGACACTGATGTAGTGGAAGTTCCTATCAAGTTTGGATATGCTAATGCTAAACTAATCGAGGATATGAATTATACGGTTACTGCAGTAAGCGATGATTTTACACTCGATCCGTTCCCGTTGACTGTCAAGGATCACTCGGAAGACGGGAGAGGTAAGGCAGCATACATGCATTTCTCTTGCAGCGCAGTAAGTTATATTTTCCTCAAGGATAAGAGTGATGCGCATAACAAGGACACTACTATTACAAGTACTTCCGGCAACACAAGCATTACAGGCACGAATTTTATGAAAGGCAACTATATCCTTCGTGACAGAATTCTCAACAAAGAGATCCCTGAACTCAAAGGTAAGGATTATCAGGTTGTAGACATTGATACGATCAATCTCTACAGAAACGAGCTTTCTAAGATTGCTGCCGGTGATTTCAAGGTAACAACGAAAATTCCGGCGGGTAAGACTGTAAGCAAGGTGTATTACATTGATAAAAATGGTACGCTTCACGAAGTACCAAGCAAGCAGGATGGCGAAAAAGTTACATTCGACATGCATTCTGTAGGAGTATATAACAATGTGATCCTGTTCAAGGATAAGAACGCCCCTGAGTTTGAGGTATCCATCAATGGATATGCAAATTGGAAAGATGCTCATACTATTGAGGCAAATCTCAGCAGTGACGATTTCACCATCCCTGAGGGCGGTGCGTCACATGTATATTTGATGTCATATGATGGTAGCGAAAGAGTTTACCTGACAAAGGACGATCAGCTGATCAAGCAGGGCAACAAGCTCATAGTCAAGCTGAAGAATAAGAGCTATCACGACTATAACAAGTTTACTGAGTTCGGCCTTTCGGTAGGAGCGATTGAGAGTGCTGACGGTGGAGCAATGAAGAGTGCGGCAGGTGCACATCTTGGAGCACCTGTTAAATTCACGATTAAGAGTATTTCATATGAGAAGCCTCTTGAGAAGGAGTACAATGCAGGTACAATCGTTGCTAATATCACAGGAAAGAATCTCTATTTCGGAGAGCCTCAGGGTACTACATCCAGCATTCTTCCAGAAGTGACGATTAATGGGCAATTTATAGGTTCAATTAACGGACAGCTTAAATTTGACATTAAGGTCATTGATGATGAGCATGCGAAGATAACCGTAAGCAATATTCCGGAGAATACTACCGGTAAGGATCAGAAGTGGGCTGTACGTATAAATCGTGGCTGGGCTATACCGCTAACCCCGGAGACAGGCGGAAGTGATTACGTAACTATCAAGGCTAAGAGCGGTACCACCCCAACACCGGCAGAATACACAGTTACATTTAACAGTAATGACGGAAGTGCAGTTGCTAAGCAAATTGTAAAGCAGGGTGATAAGGCCAGCAAACCGGCAGATCCGACTAAGAATGGATATATATTCGCAGGATGGTATGCGGATAGTGCATGCACTGTATCGTTCAACTTTGACAATCCGATAACCGCAAATACTACTGTATATGCAAAGTGGACTAAGAAACCTGTAGAGCCAACCATGTATACCGTTGCATTCGACAGCAACGGCGGAAGTGCGGTCGCAAGCCAAACAGTAAAGGATGGAGAAAAGGCAGTTATACCGGCAGTTCCTACTAAGGCCGGACATAAGTTCGATAAGTGGATGAATGGAGCTGTTGCATACAACTTCGATGCTCCGGTAAAAGGCAATCTAACACTGACTGCCTCGTGGATTGCAAATACATACAACGTGTCGTTTGATACAGATGGCGGAAGCGCTGTTGCAAACCAGAATGTAAAGTATGGTGATAAGGCTAGCAAACCGGCAGATCCTACTAAAAAGGGATATGTATTTGCAGGATGGTATACTGATAAGGGCTACAAAGCTGAGTTCGACTTCACTAAGGGAGTTATGACAAATACCACAGTATATGCAAAATGGAATGCAGAAGCACCACAACCGGTTGCAGGCTATAAATTTACGGACGGCAAGGATGCGGTGTGGAAGTCCGGAGATTTGAAGTTCAAGGTTGAAAATCCTGATGTCGACAAGAATGCTGCAGGGGACAAGGTCTTTGACAGATTCCTCGGCATCGAGGTAGATGGTAAGCCTGTTGACAAGGCAGACTACACCACAAAGCCGGGAAGCCTTGAGATCACGCTCAAGGAGAACTTCCTTAGAACGCTTGGCGCAGGCAGACATTCTATCAAAGTTAACTTCCGCGGCGGCGAGTCTGCAGCTACCAATTTCACGGTAGTAAAGGCAGGAACTGCTCAGAACGGAGTTAATGGCGTTAATAAGGGCGGTACTTCATATAACAAGGCGGTTAAGACCGGCGACAGCTCGAATTCGTTTGCAGATGCGCTTGTGCTTCTTCTGTCAGGATCAACACTGGCAGGAATTGCTGCATACAGAAGAAAGAGAGCTTAATTTGTAGCGGGTTCGCACTAGCTAATTCGAACAAGAGCAAGTTCAATGCGAATATGGGTCGGCTCAAAATGAGCAGCCGACTGATTCGCAAATAATATCAAACATAATACACTCCGATTCCCGACGGTGGGGATTGGGGTGTATTTGTGTTGTATGGGGGTTATTTAAAACGACCGTCTCATTATTGGAAGTTGACTTCCAATAATGAGACGGTCATGGTAAAATATGAAATGAAAATCCAATATAAGAGGAAGTAAAATGTATATAAGAAAAATGTACCTTGATAAACTGATTGCATTTAAAGATACAGATTTCATCAAGGTGATTACAGGAGTTAGAAGATCGGGGAAATCTGTACTGTTGAAACAGTATATGGACTATATATTTTATCGTCGATAGTGGACTTAGAAATCAGGCAGTCAGTTATAAGGAAGGGAATAACGGGAACAGACTTGAGAATATTGTATTTTTAGAACTTGCAAGACGAGGATATACGATAGATGTTGTAAGGCTTGATGATAAGGAAATTGATTTTATGGCAAGAAAAAATCAAAGTATTGAATATTATTAGGTTACATATCAACTGCCGGCAAACTCACATGAAACGGATAATCTGCTGATGATCAAGGACAATTTCAAGAAGTTCGTTATAATAGGGAGGTATGAAGGTGTTGATAATATCAATGGTATAGAGATTAAATATATAGTGGATTGGCTATTAGAGGATTAAATTGACATGAGTCGCGGACTGTATATCTCAATGGGAGATACCGCTGAACGGATAGAATTTTAACGTTAAAATAAATATAGAACGGTTACCTTTTAGTTAAATAACTACATGCTTGCTGCTAAACATGTGAGTTGGCGAGCATGTTTTTTATTGTCTGAAGAGATTAATGAAATTATATGGCAATTTGTCAAAAAGGGTCTGTAACGTTCTTTGTGCTGTATGGATCTTGTACGGGATTTATTTTTCCTGTTGATACATTGGTAATCCGTATAATATACTTTCATAGTAAACGCATGAGCTATAGGGAGAGTATATGAACAGCTATTTGGACAGAATCAAGAATGTGTTGATGATTGCACTGATAATATCAGTGGCTGCGCAGATTAATATCGATGCGCCTCACGTAGCCCCGGGCTTCGTGTTTGCGATTGATGTCATTGTTCTTGACGTGTTCATTTTCTGCTTTTTAGACAAATACACAGCGATGCAGATTGCGTTAATCTCTGCAGTCTTCTCTCCTACCTTTAGATTTATCACATCTATGAAGGCAGGTGTCAGTATGGTGGAAAATGCTGTTAATTGCTTTCCGGACGCAATCTTTTTCATAATATACGGAATCATCATATCTCTGTGTGTCAAGGCATACATGGGCAGGCGAATACCGCTGCTGAATTTCTGCATATCCGTTTTTCTTGCAGATTTTCTCGGCAACATAATTGAAGTTTACTTCATGTCCATAATAAGGGCGGATAACTTTGTTACCATGTACATGTTCAACACTTTGCTTGTTATTGCGCTGGCAAGAACGGGGATCTCGCTTTTTATTATTGTCACTATGGAATATTATATGCATGTGCAGACAGAGAGAGCGCATAACCGAAAGATTCAGTTCATGGTCAATCAGAGTGTTACAATAGCGGACGAGATGCGCTTCATCCTCAACAACAAGGAGGATGTAGAACGGGTGCTCAAGGAAGCGTATGCGCTGCACACAGATATGAAGGACGCGGACATGCCGGAGGAGTTTACGAAGAGGGCGCTTGAAATTGCCCGTGGCACTCATGAGATCAAGGGCTGCTATCAGGAAATTCTGGATACTCTGGATAACCTCAACAGAAATGCTCACGGCGAACCGGACCTGCTGATGTCGGAAATTCTGAAATTCATGAAGAGTAACATCCTGAAGACTGCGGCGGCCAAGCACATGGACGTGGAATTTGAGATAGATCAGCGCATGGATTATAAGGTCAGCGAGAGCTATAAGACTATTTCAATCCTGCGAAATCTCACGGTTAACGCGCTGGAGGCGTTCGAGGGTTCGGATGGGAAGATTCGCGTTATGGTTGCGTGGTGTAGATACAGCAGTATTGGACCGTGCCATCGCATAGAGGTGGAGGATAACGGTCCCGGAATCGATGAAGCGGATATGGAGACAATATTCCTGCCGGGATATTCAACCAAGATGAATATGGATACGGGCTTCGTGCAGCGTGGTCTGGGGCTGTCCTTGGTTCGCGACTATGTAGAAAATGATTTTGGCGGCAGGATAAGAGTTAAGAATAGAAAAGACGGTGGCACGAGGTTTGTAATCGAGATTCCGCCGAGTAAATTCGAGGAGGAGACAAGATGGATTTTTACATCCTAGACGACGATATAGCGGTAGTAAAAACCCTTAAGCATATAATCAGCGACAGAGAAATCGGTACGGTTGCGGGCTACAACACAGATGTTGAATGTGCAATCGCGGACATTCGTGAGGAGCGCCCGGAGATAATTATGGTCGACTTCATGATGAAGGAGATGGATGGGATAACGTTCATAAATGAGGTCAGGAAGTTTTACCCGGAAGCTGCATTTATCATGATCTCCAAACTGTCCGATAAGTCGCTGGTCAACAAGGCGTACGATGCGGGGGTCGAGTTTTTTGTCAGCAAGCCGGTCAATGTACTCGAGATAGAACGAGTCGCCAAGAACATAATCGAGCGCATCAAGCTCAAAAAGGTCGTAGATAACATTCAAAGCGCATTCATGGAGGTGGGAGACACAGATACGCACCGTCCGTCGAGGCGTGATCATCAGTCGGACAAAAAGCAGAATTGGCTGGATATGATGTTCAGCTCGTTTGGAATTCTCGGCGAAAAAGGCACATATGATATCCGCAAGATATACGAGCGCATGGATAAGTGCAATGCCGGCTACTCTAAGAGGATACTCAGCGATGTAGCAGATGTTGAGGGAGATAGTGACAAGAACGTCGAACAGCGTGTCCGCAGAGCACTCAAGAAGGCCCTGGCCAATGTGGCAGCTGCCAAGATAGAGATGGTAGAGGATGATTCTCAGATCTATGCCAAGTATGTGTTTGACCACCTGTCTATCAAGATGGAAGTGAACTATCAGGAGGGGCGCGCTCCGGCAGGAGGCAGAGTCAGCATCGCCAAGTTCATGGACGGAATTATGGTCTACAGGGATTTTATTGAAGAGTAGAGATATCGACATATGCCGGTCTGAGATAGCGCATCCCCTATATGTAGGCCTTATGAATGCCCGGATTGAGTGTACCTCCTTTAAATTCCAAATAATATTATTTTCTCACAGAATGTTTATGAGGTTCTGTGAGTTTTTTTGAGTGCGCCCTGACAAGATAATAACGAAATTATTTCTAAATTTATTAAAGACAAGAAAGGAGTTGTCTTATGCAGAAGTCAGGTAGCGTTAAAGGTAAACTTTTACTACTATTCATCGCGGTTGCATGGGGAAGCTCAATGGTAGTCATCAAGGGCTCCACAGACTTTATCCCGCCGGGCATGCTGCTCGCGCTTCGTTTCACGATTGCGAGTATCATCCTGGCTATAATCTACCGCAAGCAGCTCAAGCTGATAGATAAGGACTACATCAAGGCAGGACTATTTATCGGCGTTTGCCTGTTCGGTGCATACTTTACGCAGACCATAGGAGTTATGCTGGAGATGCCCGGAAAGAGCCACTTCCTCTCATCCGCATACTGCGTATTCGTACCGTTTATAGGATGGCTGGTTCTCAGAGAGAGACCTAAGCTGTATCACATCGTAGCAGCTACAATGTGCGCAATCGGTATCATCTTTGTATCAGTTGCAGGCACCTTCAGCATCAGCTTTGGAGACAGCATCTCGATTCTCAGCTCGCTATTCTGGGCAGCTCAGATTATCGCAATCGCTAAGTGGGGTAAGGATAAGGATCCCGGAATCATCACTATGCTGCAGTTCATAGTGTCGGCGATCCTGGCATGGACATTTACGCTCACTCAGGAGACGGCGGGCAACGTACAGATCAACGGAGAGGTTGTATTTGGAGTTCTATATCTCGGTATTGTTTGCTCCGGATTGTGCTTCCTGTTCCAGACCATCTCCCAGAAGACAGAGTCGCCTACAAGCGTATCTATCATCCTCAGCTTCGAGAACATCTTCGGAATCATCTTCGGAATGGTGTTCTTCAACGAGCAGATGACAGTGAACAAGGCTATCGGATTTGTACTGATGTTCGCAGCTATCCTGATCGCAGAGCTGCAGCCTAGCTTCCTCAAGAGCAGGAAGGACAGAGAAAGAGAAGCTCGGGAGAAACTGGCATCATAAAATTCATAAACTGTACTTACAGAAATTAGACGTTATAATCAAAATCAGATATACAAGGAGGATATATTATGGCATTCGAACTAAGAAAATACACACATCCGGATTTCACAGAGCAGAAGTTTGTTGACTCGCCGGATTGCAGACTGGAGCCGGCACCGGTTGATGGAGTAGTTCCATTTGACTTCCACGCACTCAGCATCTTCCCGGAATACTTCAAGATAGACGGTAAGTGGCTCATGTGTGAAGAGAGCAGAATGGACACAGTTCCTGTATTTGACGGTGATAAGGTTCTCGCGCTCGAAGCTAGAAGAGTAAAGAAGGGCGAACTCGTAGTCTGCGGACGTACAGAGTGCTGTGAAGAGGGAATCTACATGCACGCAGACGGTTTCAACGAGAATACCGGTGCAGCTGCAGATACATTCGCTTTCCGTACCGGCCGTTCCAGAGAGACAGCATTCTCCAAGGACTTCGATGAAATCGTTGAGCTGCTTAAGCACGAGAAGGATAACGGCAGAATCGTATGGGTTATGGGACCTGCTTTCTCATTCGATATCAAGGCTAGAAAGGCTCTTTCAGCGCTTATCTCTAACGGATATGCTCACGCAGTACTGGCCGGAAACGCTCTGGCATCCCACGATCTTGAGGGTGCATACATGAATACAGCTCTCGGTCAGAATATCTATACTCAGGAGAACGTGCACAACGGTCACTACAACCACCTCGACCTCATCAACAGAGTAAGAGCGGCCGGCTCAATGAAGGCCTTTGTGGAGCAGGAGAACCTTGACAACGGTGTCATGACAGCGGCTATCAAGAATGATGTGCCAATCGTGCTCGGCGGCTCAATTCGTGACGACGGTCCTCTTCCGGAGGTTCACGGAGACTGCTACGATGCGCAGGACGCCATGAGAGCTCACGTAAGCAAGGCTACCACAGTAATCACGATGGCTACAATGCTTCATTCGATCGCTGTCGGAAACATGACACCGAGCTTCAGGGTGCTTGAGGACGGAACAGTTCGTCAAACATACTTCTACGTATGCGACGCTTCCGAGTTCGTAGTTAACAAGCTGGCTGACAGAGGCTCCCTATCTTCAAAGGGAATCATCACAAACGCTCAGGACTTCATCTGCAATATCGCTGATGGCCTGGGGCTGGAATACTAAGAGCAGCTGAGGTGTCCCGAACAGTCCCGATGCGCAGGGAACGCCAAATGTTACAAATAATTTAGCACACTTAACACATTTAAATAATTGCAGGTGTGCCGACATTCCGTGAGCTTGCCGTAAGTTGCGGTGAAAAGCTGTCACACAGCGGTAATAAGGATAATAATTCGGCACACCGATCAGATTGCAATTATAGCAAGATAAGAACAAGATAACCGAAGAAGATAATTCCAAACATTCAGCAACCTGCAAAAATACTTGGTAAACTTAATTACTGCGACAACTGCGCATCAAATATCTGTTATAATATTCAACATACAGTGCACAGGAAGTGTACAATCGGCTATGAAAGGCGAACGGAATGGACATATTAGTAATTGATGCGCAAGGAGGCGGTATAGGTCGCCAGCTTGTGACCAAGCTGACGGAGAGGCTTCCGGAAGCGGAGATAGTAGCAGCCGGAACCAACAGTATGGCGACGAATGCCATGGTGAAGGCCGGAGCCAAGAGAGCGGCAACAGGAGAGAACGCTATAGGATTTTGCGCAGCAAGAGCACAGATTATCACCGGACCAATCGGTATTCTGGTAGCAAATGCGATGTTAGGCGAGATCACCCCGACTATAGCGGAAAGTGTCGGAACAAGCGAGGCACCCAAGGTGCTGGTTCCTACGGCGTATTGCAATGTTATGATTGCAGGTACAAAGGAGTTGCCGGTCAAAGAGTGCATTGAGGATGCAGTTGACAGAATAGTCAGGATGTACAGCAGAGGCAACAACTGAATAAAGCAATAACATTTAGCCATGCCACGAAGGCCGGAGTAGTTGCAGAAGCGACTATACCGGTCTTTTTGTAAGCGAATCCGGAGGAGTGAACGCAGAATTTATGGAAAAAGAGAGAGGACGCACAATTAAATATGTATTGGGCAGAATTGCCGAGATGCTGTTTATATTGCTGCTGCTCTCAATCATAGTGTTCGTCTTGTCGCGTCTATGTCCGGGGGATCCGCTCCGCGCCTGGTACGGAGATGGTGTGGACAGGATGAGTGTCGCCGAGAAGACGGCTGCTCGCGAGAGCCTCGGTTTAGACAAGCCGCTGCCGGTCCAGTATGGAAAGTGGCTGGGCGACCTGGGTCAGGGCAAGCTGGGACTGTCGTACAAGTATAAGAGACCGGCTGCGGAGGTGATCGGGGGAGTGCTGGGCAACACTGCACTATTCGGAGTAATAGCCTACGTGCTGACATTCGTGTTTGCATTCAGGCTCGGAAGGGCTTCGGCGGAGCGGGAAGGCACAAGGCTCGACAGATTTATTTGTAGGGCGGGCGTAGTATCGGGAAACATCCCTGTGTTCTTTTTGTCGCTGATATGCATACTGGTATTTGCAGTCTACCTACACATACTGCCGACCGGAGGGGCTTACTCGTACGGCTCAGAGGGAGACCTTTTAGACAGACTCCGGCATCTCGTGCTGCCGGTATTTGTAATAGTTATAGGGCATCTGTGGTACTACTCGTACATGGTGCGTAATCTGCTGCTTGAGGAAATGCGCAAGGACTATGTGCTGCTGCTCAAGGCGGAGGGAATGCCGCGCACCGTGATTATCAGGAAGTACTGCATGAAGAATATTATGCCGCCGATGGTAACCATCATGGCTATCGCAGTTCCGCATCTCCTTGGCGGAACGTATGTTGTCGAGATGGTCTTCGGATATCCGGGAATAGGCAAGCTGAGCTTCGAGAGTGCTCTGTATAAGGATTACAACATGCTGATGGCAACGACGCTGTTAACAGGTGCTGTTGTGGTAGTGTGTAATTATGTGGCGCAGATTGTCGGAGAGAGGCTCGATCCGAGGATGTGCCATGAGGAGGGCTCCTATGAATAGTAGAAAAAAGCCGAAGGCGGCTATCGCAATACTTACGGCGTCTGTTATTCTCAGCCTGCTCGCAAATGTAATCACTCCATACGCCCCGAACTACATGAATTCAGATGTAATCGGGCAAGCGCCGTCGATGAGACATATATTTGGTACGGATAACATGGGACGAGACCTGCTGAGCCTCATCCTGTATGGTGGCAGAGCGAGCCTGATAATAGGCACACTGAGCGCTATGCTCTCGACATTCATAGCTTCGGTTTACGGAACCCTCAGCGGCATGTCCAACAGGCACATCGACAATCTGATGATGAAGGCGACAGACCTGTGTATGAGTATTCCGAATATCTTGTTGATTATCGTGCTTCAGGCTGTCCGGGGCAGGGCGACCTACAGTTCGCTCGCGTTGATAATCGGTATCACAAGCTGGATGCAGATGTCCAAGGTTATCAGGAGCGAAGTCAGGAGACTCAGGAAGAGCGAGTTTGTGTTGGCGGCAGAGCTGTACGGCGGCGGATTCTGGTATGTGCTGAGAAGGCATCTGTTTCCCAACTACTTCTCGTCCATAATGTTTATGGCGGTCAGCAACATAGGGTCAGCGATAATCGCCGAATCGACGCTCAGCTTCATGGGGCTCGGATTGCCTATATCCGAAGTCTCTTGGGGCAGTCTGATGTCGCTCTCTCAGGATGCGCTTCTGTCTGACCAGTGGTGGATGATTATCATCCCGGGCTGCGTGCTCATCAGCGTTCTAGTCTCGATAACCGAGATAGGGGAGTATGTACGGGAGCGTAACACCTCGAGGCATAGCAATATATAGAGCTATAGCTTTTGAAAACAGGCTGTTTTCTTCTTCGCATCTTTCTCGAGGTATAGCAATATATAGAGCTATAGTCGTATGATCGAGGTACGACAGAATACAATAGACAGCAATGCATATAGCAAGCTGCATTCGCAACGCGACGCATAGCCCTTTGTCTCGGCTTTGAGCGCATGCAACACATATAGCAAGCTGCATGCGTAAAATACACGATATGCGAACGACGATATTTATATTTATTAACAGACACATTTGGACTTATTAGAAAGGCACTATACTTATGAGAAATTATTTAAGAAAAGCGGCAGTGATAGCTGCTGCGATTATCATGACATTCTCGCTTTCGGCTTGTGGCTCCAAGGTGGAGAAGGACGAAAACACCCTGGTATACGGTAGCCGGAACTACACGGCTATCAACCCGGCTCTGTATGAGCACGGCGAGATCAACTCACTTATATTCGCAGGACTTACGACGCACGATAAGGATAACAAGCTGGCTCCTGCGCTCGCAGAGAAGTGGGAATACGATGCACCATCACACACCTGGACATTCCATCTTAGGGACGGGTTAAAGTTCCACGACGGTAAGCCGCTTACCTCGGCAGATGTCAAGTTCACGCTAGAGGCAATTTTGGATAAAAAGAACAATTCGGAAATCGTTTCAAACTATCAGGATATAACCAAGATCGAATGTCCGGACAAGAGGACTGTCAGGATTCAGCTGAGCAAGGAAAACGTAGCGTTTGCAGACTACATGACTATCGGAATTCTGCCTGAGCATCTGCTCAAGGGCAAGGAGCTCACAACGGATAAGTTCAACCGTAAGCCGGTTGGAGCGGGGCCTTACAAGCTGACCAAGTGGGATGAGGGGCAGAGCATAACTCTCGAGAAGTTCGACGGCTACTATGCAGGAAAGCCGCACATCAAGAAGATTGTATTCAAGATTGTTGAGGACAGCGATGCCAGACTGCTGCAGCTCAAATCCGGTGATCTCGATATGGCACAGATTGCACCTAAGCAGGCTAAGGCTCTGGCAAAGGACAGCAAGGATTTCAATATCTATCGTATGAATACAGCGGATTACCGTGCAATCGCATACAACTTCTCAGGCAGCAAGCTGTTCAAGGCTCATCCGGAGCTTGCGAATATTCTCAGCTATGGAATCGACAGAGATGCAATCATCAATAGTGCGCTTCTCGGAGAGGGTCAACCGGCCTATTCTCCAATTCAGAAGAATAGGTTTAACGATTCCGCTATTGAGAAGTTTGAGTATAATCCGGACAAGATGGAGAAGCTCCTGCAGCAGGCAGGCTGGTCCAAGAACAAGGATGGAATTTATGAGAAGAACGGCACTAAGCTGAAATTCACCATCAACGCAATGGCTGACGACAAGGTACGCGTGGATATGGCGAAGCTTTGTGCAGAGCAGCTCAAGGCACGTGGCGTAGACGCTACAGCAGAATCCAAGAAGGAACTGGATTGGAAGGGTCAGGACGCTTGTATCATCGGATGGGGAAGCCCGTTTGACGCAGACGATCACACCTACAAGATCTTCACCTCAGAGGCGGGCGACAACTATACAGGATACGCAAACCCTGCAGTTGATAAAGACCTGGCGAGTGCAAGAGCTACGACCAGCGATGCCGAGAGACAGAAGTATTACTCTCAGTTCCTTACACATATGACGCAGAAGATGCCATACTCGTTCATCGCATACATCGATGCGGATTACGCAGTGAAGAAAAATATCAGCGGAATCACCGGGGAGACAATGCTCGGACACCACGGCGTCGGCATCTTCCGGAATGTCGCAGATTGGAAATTGGAGAAATAGCGGCAGATGACGGAAAATAGAAGCAACAGAAAGCTGCTTAATATTGAGGAGTTCAAAATGTGCTTCGACGGGGAGCACGGAGCGGTTCACGCTGTGCAGGACGTCTCTCTGGCGGTCAACTCCGGTGAGATTGTGGCTATTGTCGGCGAGTCGGGCTCCGGCAAGACTGCGCTCTGCTTCTCAATTCTCATGCTGCATGCGCACAATGCGCGTTACCTGTCCGGCCGCATTGAGCTGTGCGGACACAATGTGCTGGAGATGTCGGAGCGGGAGCTCGAGCACGTGAGGGGAGAACTGGCTTCGATGGTATTCCAGGACCCGCTAAATTCGCTCGACCCTGTCAGAACCATAGGCGAGCAAATTATCGCTCCTATGCAGATACACGACGGAATCAAGCTCTCCGGTATCCGCAGAGATAAAGATATAGCTGCTTATGAACGGCGGGCAGCGGAGCTGCTCCGCGATATGGACATGGACGATGCGGAAGCGTATCTCAATTGCTATCCGCACCAACTGTCAGGGGGACAGCGCCAGAGGGTAGCAATTGCAGTAGCTTTGGCCTGCGATCCTCAACTGATAATTGCAGACGAACCGACAACTGCGCTGGATCCTGATACGCAGAGCCAGATAATCTCACTGCTTAAGAGGATTGCCGCAGATAGAGGCAAAGGTATACTGTTTGTTACTCACGACTTGGGACTTGCACGAGGACTTGCTTCGCGGATCTTCGTAATGAAGGACGGCAAGGTCATCGAGTCGGGAGACACGGAACAGATATTTGAGAATCCGCAGCAGGAATATACTCAGGCTCTAGTACGCTATTCGAGGTACGGCAATAAGGATAGCCACTATCACGGACATCGAGCGCAAACCGCCAGTCAATTCGCAGAAGCGTATGGTAAGAAGGACAGTTACTATCACGGACATAACGAGGACAGCGGTAGCAGGAGGGAGCAAGCGGAGCAGGCAGATACAATCGTGCAGGTAAGGGACGTCGATATGACGTACAAGACCGGAACCCACGGAGTCAGGAAGGTGCTGGACAGGTTCTCTATGGAAGTAATGAGAGGGGAGATACTCGGGCTTGTCGGCAAGTCGGGCTGCGGTAAATCCACTCTTGCGAGGATAATTATGGGACTCGTGAGACCGACAGGTGGCGAGGTGGGATTTGGAAGCGACGGCACAGACAGAAGGGATTCGATAAATGCTCAGATGATATTTCAGGACTCTGCATCGGCGTTTAATCCGCGCATGACCCTCGAGCAGATCATCTCTGAACCGCTGGTAATTGCCCGTATTGGGAACAGGGCGGAAAGACTTGAGAGAGTCTCGGAGGTGATGACTCAGGTGCATCTGGATATCGAGCTCATGAAGAGGCATCCATACGACGTATCGGGTGGACAACGCCAGAGGGCAGCCATTGCAAGAGCTTTGATCACAGATCCGGAGTTCATAATTGCGGATGAACCGCTGTCGTCACTGGATGTACCGACGCAGGCGGAGATAGTTCATCTGTTGAGGGAGCTCCACGATGAGAGGCAGTTGACAATGATACTGATCTCGCATGATATCCCTATGGTGGAGCACGTATGTGACAGGATTATAGATATGGAGGCCGTTTAAGATATTGAAAATCTTGAGAAGGCCGGAGAAAGAGAGTAGAGGAAATGGGACTTACGGAAATAGAGATCAGGAAGGAAAATAATCTGAAGAGATATATCGCAGGCCTTGGCAGTCTTGCAGTTGCCTTCTCAGGCGGTGTCGATTCGACATATCTGGCCAAGGTGGCGCACGATGTGCTGGGTGACAGGATGATTGCAATTACAGCGCAGTCCGGATCGTTCCCAAGGAAGGATACCGATGAAGCTGTAGCATTCTGCAGAGGGCGGGGAATCCGCCAGATTGTTGTGAAGACCAATGAGCTCGAGCTTGAGGGCTTCAGAGAGAATCCGGCAGATCGCTGCTACATCTGCAAGACAGGGATTTTTACGCAGCTCAAGACTAAGGCCGGGGAGCTGGGCATAGCCTACGTTGCAGATGGTTCAAATGCAGATGACAAGGGAGATTATCGGCCCGGGCTCAGAGCTCTCCGAGAGCTGGATGTCAAGAGCCCGCTCATGGAGACCGGACTCACTAAGCAGGAGATCCGCGACCTCTCGCAGGCGCACGGCCTCCCTACATGGAATAAGCCGTCCGCCGCTTGTCTCGCCTCGAGATTTGCATACGGCGAGACAATTACGCGCGAGAAACTGGCTATGGTGGAGCAGGCGGAGCGCGTTCTGGACAGATATGGATTCATACAGGTGCGCGTCCGCATGCACGGCGACAATCTCGCGCGTATAGAGGTCGCACCGGCAGAGTTGGAGAGACTGCTGTCTCTCGGCTCAGAGATTTCCGCCAAGTTCAAAGGCATCGGATTTGTATATGTTACGATGGATATGCTTGGCTACAGGGTAGGCAGCATGAATGAGGTATTGAAGTAAATCAGTCATCCGGGGAGCAAATGAATCTGTCCGGTAGGGAGCAGCTTAAAGCTCTCTGCTGATTGACTTCAAGCAAATATTTATTATAGAAAACAGGTAAACGAGATGAATATCACAGAAATACTAGACAGCTATAAGGCCGGCGAACTGGACTTGTCTGAAGCCGAAAAGCTGATTAAACACAATGATTACGATGAGATGGGCTTTGCCAAGCTGGATACTCAGCGTGAGAAGCGATCCGGCTTTCCGGAGGTAATCTTCTGCGCCGGTAAGGCAGATGATTACCTGGTGTCGATTTACCGGAGAATGGTCGCTAACGACGGCTGTGCCCTCGGTACTCGGGCGAATCCGGAGCAGGCGGCGCTGATTATGGAGTCTATTCCGGAGGCGACGTATGATCCTGTCTCGCGGATTCTCAAGGTGGAGCCTGCCGGCGGCTACAAGAGAACCGGCACCGGAGGTATCGTTGCTGTCTGCAGCGCAGGCACTGCCGATATCGCAGTCGCTGAGGAGGCCGCTCAGACTGCAGAATACTTTGGTGCTGATGTACTGAGGTTTTACGATATCGGGGTAAGCGGAATTCATAGGCTGCTGTCCAAGGTGGAGGAAATCCGCACTGCAGACGCGGTAATCGCCGTCGCAGGCATGGAAGGCGCCCTGCCGACAGTGCTGGGCGGTCTTGTCAGGAACCCTGTAATAGCAGTGCCTACATCTGTAGGCTATGGGGCAAATTTTCATGGGTTATCCGCACTTATCACGATGATCAACTCGTGTGCTAACGGAATCGCAGTCGTAAACATTGATAACGGCTACGGTGCGGGCTATATCGCAACCCAGATAGGCAGATTGGCAGCCGTAGATCGCTAGCTGCGAGTTAAGTATATGCTTACGGTAAGGTTATTAATGGGCACATATATGAGGTTAAGTGGCAGGCTGCGAGTTAAGTACCTGCTTGCGACACGGTCGAATAGCAGGTACTATATATTGTGTTCTGAGGTCGGAGCAGTGCGGTGTGACGAGTTTTGCTTTACCGGAGGGACAGTCAAATGGTGCGCAGCACTTGAATTTTGGCGAAAAATAAGTATAATAGAGCAGCATGGCTTGAATTCGCAAGCCATATCCTGCACCGCAAGGTGCCGTAGGCCATAGGAGGTGAAAACATGAGAGATTATGAAGTAATGTTCATTCTTGACCCAACTCTGGATGAGGAGGCTAAGAACTCCATGATCGAGACCGTTAAGAGCATCATCAACGAAGATGGTGAGGCTGGCGAAGCTGATGTATGGGGCAACAGAAAGCTTGCTTATCAGATTGAGAAGAAGAAAGAGGGATTCTACGTAGTTCTTCCTTTCAAGTCCGGCACAGAGCTGCCTAAGGAACTCGACAGAAGACTCAGAATTTCCGACAATGTTATGAGACATATCATTGTTTGCCAAGACGAGAAATAAGTCAGGAGGTAAGCTATGAACAGCGTTATATTGATCGGAAGATTGACCAGAGATCCGGAGCTGACTTACACACCTAACAACCAGACAGCTGTTACGCATTTCAGCATTGCAGTTGACAGACCGGGTTCGCAGGGACGTGAGAGACAGGCTGATTTCATCAGAATCACTGTTTTCGGCAAGCAGGCTGAGAACTGTGACAGATATCTTAGCAAGGGTCGTCAGGTCGCAGTCAACGGTAGAATTCAGACGGGAAGCTACAAGAACAGAGAAGGACAGACTGTATACACGACAGACGTAATCGCTAACAACGTCGAGTTCCTCGGCGGTGGTAACAGCGGTGGCGGCAATAATTCCGGATACGGTCGCAGAGCTGAGAGTGAGCCAAGCAGTCACAATGATAGCTTCAGCTCACCAATGGAGCCTTCGATGCCTGATTCATTTGAGGCAACTGAAGAGGACATCCCGTTCTAAACATCTTGAGAAAGGAGTACAAGTCGAATGGAGAACAGCAAGAGGCGCGGCGGCATGAGAAGAAGAAAAGTATGCCAGTTCTGCGCGGATAAGGATAAGAAAATCGATTACAAGGATGTGGAGACTATTAAGAAGTACACTACAGAGAGAGGTAAGATTCTTCCCAGAAGAGTAACCGGTACATGCGCAATGCACCAGAGGGCGGTTACATCTGCTATCAAGAGAGCTCGTGTAGTAGCTCTAATGCCTTTCGATTCTGAAATCGAATAATATTTTTATACGGTTATATGGCTCTTCGCTATGCGGAGAGCTTTTTACATATGGGAATGACAGCGGGAGATGCGAAACCGAGTTTGAAACATTATAATGTGTATGTATTTAATGCTGATAACATTTAGACTATGATAATGAATATGGAGGAGATAATGGCAGAGAAGCTTGTAAATACCGAAATTAGCGAATATATAGAGGTGCTTAGCTCCGAAGCGCCGGCTCCGGGCGGCGGGGCTGTAGCTGCTCTGACGGCGGCTCAGGGGGCGGCCCTGATTATGATGGTGGCGAACCTCACAATTGGTAAGAAGAAATATGCAGAATACGAGGAGCTGAATATCGGAGCTAGAGATGAGGCAAGGACATATCTTGAGCAATTAATGAAGGGTGTCGACGAGGATAAGGAAGCCTTCGAGCAGGTATCGAAGGCTTACAGCATGGCTAAGCAGACCGATTCGGAGAAGGCGGCGCGCAGGGAGGCGATTGCCATCGCCTCCGTCGGCGCAGCCGACGCCCCGCTCAAGCTCATGAGAGCGGGCGTCTGCGCGCTCAGGCTTGCAGCCGATATGATTGGCAAATCAAATGCGAATTTGGTCAGCGATCTGTATGTGGCAGCCCTGAATCTCAATGCCGGAGTGCAGGCCGCAAGCTACAACGTGGCAGCCAACATCCCGTATATAGCTGACCGTGAACTGGCAGCAAGCTGGGGGGCAGAAGCCGGGGAGCTGGCAGGAGCGGCAGCAGAACTGGCGGGACAGATATTAGATGCCGGCAATTAGCAGAGGACAGTCCCTCAACAGAGAGCGGCTGTAGCTTGCAGCTGTTGATATATAATACATACATATATGCAGAGTTGAAAAACGGGCTGCCCAAAAAGCGTGACAAAACATCTTGAATTATAGTTAACTTTTCACATATTCTTCACACAAATCCGTGGAACTCCTGCTATAATCCTAATTGTTCAATGAGGTTTGTTATTCTAATACAAACTTTCCTTCTTTTATTGAATACACACACACTACACGAAAGGGATGCGTAAGCGTCCTTTTCGTGTTTTTTGCTATTTTCCCGGCGTAACCGAATCAGTTCCGCCTTTATCTTTTATAATATTTTCTTGTTTTTCCCTCTATCGCATCGTCTACTATCAGCCTGATTGTCCTAAACAGATAAGGTTTGTAGTCGCTATATGTCACCGGTTCACCCATCAGGATGACGTTGTGACATGTCGAATTGATGAGCTCGACTACAGTGAATATCAGAAGCTCGGGGTTCTCGATAGGAAGCTGCTCTCTATCGATGATGTCCATGAAGAAGGATTTGAAGTCTACGACTTCGTCCTCGTCATGCTTGACCATAGTCGAACCGGTCAGCAGTCCCCAGCTCAAATGCTTGGAAATAAACTGCAGCAGTGCAATATCCTTCGAGAGCTTGGTGATCAGGTAATCGGTTGCGTAGATGACCTTGTCGGCCAGACTAAGTCCGAGGCTGCTCTTAGACGTGTAATCCTCCAGCGAAGCAACTGCGTCAAGCAGCAGCTCTGAGGATTTCCGGGCTATGAGCGTGTCCCTGACATCTTCCTTGCTATCAAAATATAGATAGAACGTACCTTTACCAACTCCGGCTTTGAGGGCGATATTGAGAATCGTCGTTCTTGCAAATCCAACTGTCGTAAACAGCTCGTACGCCGAGTTAAGGATGTCGGTGCGCTTTTTTTCTTTTTTTAATAATATCTTGCCCATTTGTGACTCTCCTTGTGTTGAAGATAATCATTTACATATACCATGCGGCATCCGCCAGGTCAATGATATACCCAACTGTGACTTAGGGTCAATATGATATGCAGTTATAGAAAGCGGTAAAAAGTATATAGAGAGCGGTAGAAAATCAACGATTTATAAAAGCTTAAGCGGGTAAAAGAATTTTAAAAAAATAATAATTGACTATTGGTCAGTAGTGCGCTATACTATCATCGTTTCAAGGAGCAAGGAGGAAAGACCGATGAAACTAGGAGCTAAAGTCGTTAAGCACAGACGCATCATTTTGATTGCAGCTCTGCTGCTACTGATACCATCATTTATCGGTTACAAGACGACGAGAATTAACTACGATATGCTCACCTATCTTCCGTCTACGATGGACACGATGAAGGGGCAGAACGTATTGATGAACGAATTCGGCAAGGGCGGATTCTCAATAGTAGTGCTCGAGCACATGAAGAGTGACGATGTCACCAAGCTCAAGGCCGACTACAGCAGGATTGACGGGGTCGATCAGGTGCTCAACCTGGAGGATGTGTTGGATCCAAGCATTCCCAAGTCGATGCTGCCGGATCAGGTATCCAGGAATCTTTCAAATAAAGATGCGAGTCTGATGGTCGTATTCTTCAAGAACTCGACATCTGATGACAAGACTCTCACCGCAGTTGAGGAAATGCGCAAGGTCAGCAGCAAGGACACTTATGTATCCGGGTTGTCGGCTCTCGTACAGGATCTCAAGACACTGTGTGAGGGCGAGGAGGTTAAGTACGTCGCAGTTGCAGTCATTCTGTCGCTGCTCGCTATGATGCTTCTGCTGGACTCATACGCTGCACCGGTCATATTTATGATCAGCATAGGGATGGCGATTCTCTACAATATGGGAACCAACATATTCCTCGGAGAGATCTCATACATCACCAAGGCTATCGCAGCTGTCCTGCAGCTGGGGGTCACGATGGACTACTCAATATTCCTGTGGCACAGCTACATGGAGAAGCTCGACTCGGGACTTGACAACCACGAGGCTATGGGCGAGGCAATTGATGCGACCCTCGTATCCGTAACAGGGAGCTCGGCTACAACAATCGCCGGATTCCTCGCACTGTGCTTCATGACTTACACGATGGGCAAGGATCTCGGAATAGTAATGGCCAAGGGCGTCGTATTTGGAGTAATCTCCAGCGTGACAGTGCTGCCGGTGCTGCTCCTCAGATTTAACAAGACTCTGAAGAGGACAAGACACAAATCGCTAATTCCGGACATGACTAAGTTCGCACACGGATTGACGAGCAGGTACGGGATATATATAGCGATATTTTGCATACTGATTATCCCGGCGATCTATGGATATAATCATCAAAATGTCGTATACGACTTCACCAAGATGCTCTCAAGCGGCCAGAACGAGCTGCCTGCCGAGAAGACGCAGTTTCTGACAGCCAACAACAAGTTAAGTGAGGATTTTGGAATAAATACCTCATATATAATAATCGCTGATGCCAAGTTATCCGCTCTTGATGGTAGGGAGATGAGTGACAAGATCAAGAAGGTCGACGGCGTACAGAGTGTGCTCGGACTGGATTCAGTGATGGGGACATCGATTCCTAAGAACATGCTGCCGGACGAGCTAAGGAACGGTCTGATGTCCAAGAAGCATCAGATGATAGTTGTAAACTCCAAGTACAAGGTATCTACAACGGAGTGCAACAAGCAGATAGATACGGTCAAGACCATAGCTCACAAGTATGACAAATCTTCCACGGTAATCGGAGAAGCTCCGGCAACCAAGGACTTGATTAGATTGACGGATAAGGACTTCAAGGTCGTAAACTGGATTTCGATCGGGCTGGTATTCCTGATTATTCTGGCGGTGCTGAAATCGATATCTTTACCGTTCATACTCGTAGCGGCAATCGAGTTTGCGATATACGTCAACATGGGAATTTCCGGATTTACAGGACTTGAGCTGCCGTTCATCGTTCCGGTCTGCATCAGCACAATCCAGCTGGGCTCGACAGTTGACTATGCGATATTGATGTCGACGCGTTACAAGTCCGAAAGGCTTGCCGGCTTGGGCAAGAGGGATGCGGTAAGCACCGCGGCTGCAGCGTCGATTCCGTCGATTATAGTCAGTGCGCTGGGATTCTTTACAGCGACGATAGGTGTGTCTATTTATTCCAATATCGGAATCATCAGTACTCTGTGCACGATGATGGCTAGAGGTGCAATCATCAGTATGTTGACCGTAATACTGGTGCTGCCGTCGTTCCTGATGGCATTTGACAGCCTGGTATGCCGCACAACCGGCGGACTCAGAGATATATATGAGCATAAGAGCAATACTAATGTCGAGAGCAATACAATCTAGGAGGCATAGAAATGAATAGATTAGGTAACAGCAAGAAAATAAAGAGAGGGGCCTCAGCTCTGGCTCTCTGCCTGACAGTCGGAGTCATGTACGTTGTGACGCCGCTAAGTGCAAACGCAGCTAACAAAAGCAAGGGTGCAGATCTAATCGGAGAGACCAAGACGGAACAGGCTGTAGAGTCATCGTATCCAAGCCTGACGCGTGCAGGTACTGCGTCCAAGAAGGATAAGGTCGAGACTACATACACATCCATGGATGCAGAAGGCAATGTCAAGGAAACGGTGGTAACTGAGCAGCTTACAAATGATGGCAAGGTTGACAGGCTGAATGACTACTCGACTCTCAAGGATATAGAGAACACCTCAGGCCACGAGAAATTTACGCAGAACGGCAACAACGTTTCCTGGGATGCAGAAGGCAAGCCTATCAAATACAAGGGAACGCCGACCGCAGGACTCCCGGTGAATGTCAAGATTACGTATTTCCTCAACGGCGAAAAGATGTCTGCCAAGAAGATTGCCGGAAAGTCAGGGAATATAACTATCAGATTTGACTACACGGTCAATCAGTCGGAGTATGTAAAGGGACATCTGATTAAGCATCCATACACCGTAGCCAGCGGATTAGTGCTGAACAATGAAAAGTTCAGCGACGTAAGCGTTTCCAACGGAAAGGCTATAGATGACGGCAACAAGACTGTGGTAATGGGAGTTGCCTTCCCGGGGATGAACGAGAATCTCGGTATCAACCGTTCGCAGTTCGATATTCCAAATAGCGTAGTTGTAAATGCTCATGCTGATAAGTTCGAGCTTGACGGCACTTATACGATTGCGATGTCAGGAATCGCCGGCGATCTCGGCGGGAACCTCAGCGGTATAAAGGGCAAGGCGGCCAAGGTTCAGAGTGCTCTCACACAGATGGGGGATGCTGCCAACAAACTGGAGCAGGGCAGCAATGAGCTCAAGGCCGGTGCAGATGAGCTGGCAAGCGGAACAACTAGACTCAAGGCCGGCAGCGACGAAGCTCTGAGTGGAGCAAGGGCACTCAACAACGGATTGCAGCAGCTCACGGCTAACAGCGAGTCGCTCAGAAGCGGAGCTAAGCAGGTTGAAACACAGATATTTGCAACAGCCACTACAGAGATACAGGATCAGCTGGGTGATAACACTATAGTGCTCTCGCCATCTACATATGCGCAGGTAATTGCAGGGATCTCAGACGGAGCGCTGGCTAAAGCAGAGAACACGCTGAGAGGTGCGCTGGCTTCTGCCGGAGTATCTGATGCAGCAACACAGAACAACATCCTGTCACTTGCCTACAATAAGATGATGGCAGACGGCAAGTCGGAGGCAACTCAGGCAGAAATCACACAGTACATCCGGCAGGCGGCAGCAACAGCAGAACAGGCTAAGACAGCAGCCGAATATATCAACCATTATAGGAGCGCGGCAATTACAGCTCTCAAGGCAGCCGGATATACAGACGCCCAGCTGGGAAATCCTGATGGACAGCAGGCTGTAATGCTTACTGCCGTCGAGATGGGACTCACCGGTGGCAGCACCAACATGGCTACACTGCAGGCTCAGCAGGCTAATGCAACTAATCTGCTTACTGCAGCCAAGGAATACCAGATTGCAGGTCAGGGAGCAAGCGACAATGTCAAGAAGCTGTCTGCAATAGCAGTTGGCAAGGATGCACCGGCCAAGCTCAAGGCACTCAAGGAGCAGTTGGATTCGCTGGAGATGTTCATCGCCGGTGTTAAGCAGTACACTGCCGGTGTAGATGCGGCGGCAGCAGGCAGCAGCAAGCTTCTGTCAGGTCTGGATCAGCTCAACAACGGAATCGCACAGATGGATCAGGGCTCCAACAAGCTGGACGCCGGAGCTACTCAGTTAGCAGCCGGTATGACAAAATTCAACCAACAGGGCATACGGAAATTCATCGGAACGCTCAAGAAGGCGGAGCTTAACAAGATTGCAGGCAGACTGGAAGCAACAGTCGAAGCTTCCAAGCATGAGGTGTTTGTCGGCGGTAAGGACAGCAGCATGTCAGGTGAGAGCAGACTGATCTTCAAGAGCGGAGAGATCAAGGCGTCTAAATAAGCCTTCCGCTGTTGGCACTTCTTTCGTCGGCAGTAAAAGGTAAATAAGGATATTGTATGTAATACGTAAAACAGCCGAAGTGTGAGCCTTGGCTGTTTTCGTTATTTTTTGTCAATATACCGCTTCTCTCTGCTGAAACCTCTGCCGCTTACGCTTCCAACCTTGCTAAGTATTATAAAAGCATCGGGGTCAAGCTTATGCACGAGCCTTTCAACCTTGTACAGCTCCCTCGAAGATATGATAGTCAGCACTATATCTGTCTCTCTGCCGAGATAACCGGTCTGTCCATGCAGCAGGGTGACACTGCGGTCGATATCCTGCAGTATGGCTTTCTTGATCTCCTCTGATGATTTGGTGACGATTTCGAGCTTGGTTTTGGAAGCTCCTATCGCCAGCAGCCTATCAAGAGTTATCGTGTAGACGAGCACGAGCACGATTCCGTACAGACTGGTGCGTGTAGGTGAGAACATCATCTGTCCTATAAGTATGATGAAGTCGAACACGTACAGGCTGACGGAAACCGGCACTCTGAAATATTTATTTAATACGAGCGGCGGGATATCCATACCACCCGTGCTGGCGCCGATTCTGATAATCATAGCCAGCGACAATCCGATGCACAGGCCTCCGAACAATGCCGACAGGAACAAGTCGTCGGTGAGCTTGAAGGGGCCGATGAGCTTCTGCAGGAAGCCGAGCAACGCCGGGTAAGCAAAGGTGCTGATGAGCGTGGTGAGCGCGAACTCTTTGCCGAGCAGTGCAAATCCCGCTACGAACATCACGGCATTGAAAATTGCCACAAAGATGGAGATGGATATGCCAAAATTATGGTTCGTTATAATCGCAATACCCGTCGTTCCGCCGGTGATCAGGCCGGACGGAAGGATGAAGAGCGCGACTCCGATGGCGTAGATCAGGTTGCCGATGACAACCGTCAGAGCACTACGCAGGAAATGAGGGCTCAGTATGTAGCCGGAAATGCTGGTGTTGTTATCGTTCATGTCAGGCCTCCTTGTGTAACCAACTGAACTTTACATTGTTTGAACATGGCTGTCAATAGCCGGCGGGGTTACGAATAATGGCGGCCGGTAGATAGGTTTTTCTTTGCCGGGTATTGCTATTATCATTTCCGGATCTTGTTACGAATAATATTGACCGGTAGGGAGTTCCTTCAGTGCTTTCGCTGCCCCATCCTATTCAGGGTTATGAATAACGGTGTCCGTTAGGTAGGGTAGAGGTAATACCGGTATAAGAAGCGATAAAGCGGCGACAGCATCGACAGATATGATTAAAGAGAAAGAGGGTTATAGGACAAAAAGAGCTGTTGCATCGGCATCAATACCGATATAACGGGCTATAGGAGGACAAACGTGTTGGTCGTCGATTGCGCCGCTGCGCCATATTTCACGGCGCACGGTCGTCATAGGACAAACCTGTTGATAGTCAATCTGAGCCATAGGGTCATAGGACAAATGTCAAAAACGAAAGTGAACCGCTGCTTGGCGACAGCGGTTCACTTCTACTACGAAATTATTTAATTAAGAAAGAACAATCAAAAGAAAATGTTTTATGCACTAATTTCTTTTGCACCATTATAGTACCATTCGATTATGACGATTCTGTTATGATTTGTTAGAGTGACCGTGTATCGTATATATCAAAAAGTACAAAGTCTTTAAGAAATATGGTATAAGTTATAGGTAAGTATTGAATTACAAAAGCTTTAGCAATGAGAGAAGCAGTTCCGAACCTAATGTCGTGAACTGCTCCCCATCAAAAGTACATTGAAATAATAAAATAAGATTTTTGTACAATCAGTACATTGCTCGTTGAGAATCTGCCCTTTTTGTTTCATCAAACAAAATAAGAATTTTGCACAATCAGTACTGGTGCTGACCACTACACTTTATATATTATATTAGGCGATAGGCAGACTTACAAACCTGAATTTTCAGCAATTGACACTTGATTATATGAGGAGGAGATTAGAAATGGGTATTGAAAAGACATATGTTATGCTCAAGCCGGACTGCGTGAAGAGAGGCCTCATGGGAGAGGTTATCTCCAGAATCGAGAGAAAGGGCTACAAGATTGTAGATGCCAAGATGATGAACCTCGACGAAGCTATCCTCAAGGAACACTATTCACATATGGCTGACAAGCCTTTCTTCCCGGAGATTGTAGAGTTCATGACATCGGGCCCGGTTCTCGGTATGATCGTTGAGGGAGAGAATGCTGTACAGGGCATGCGAATCATCATGGGAGCTACTAAGTTTGAAGAAGCTGCTGCCGGTACAATCCGCGGCGACTACGCTCACAGCACAAGAGAGAACCTGATTCACGGTTCCGATTCTGTCGAGAACGCCGAAATCGAGATCAAGCGTTTCTTCGGATAAGGCTTCACGGTTGTGCAGCTGATAGAAAGACGCTGAAGCGGAGACTCCTTTACGGTATAATGCAGGTGCAGGGGCTTTCTCCAATCCAATCAATCCAATCCAAGCGAAGCTGGTCTCAAGCAATCCGTGAGGCAGCCGGATATAATGCATAGACCAGTCAAAAGGTTACATAACGTAAGAGAACAGCAGACCACAGCTTGATCATTCTGAAAAGGAAGAATTTTTATAGAGAGGACAAGATGATAGAACTCAACGACAACGCCATCGAATATATAGAGAACAGGGGTTTCTCGGACATTGTCATCGATGTAATAAGATTTACAAGCTGATGTGCGCCTCCCAAGTTGGAGATGTCAGTAGGTTTTACTGACAAGGACAGAGATGCTGAATATTACCTCAGTCGAGGATACAAAGTGGATCGAAGCGTGCTTGGAAACGTATACTATCCGAAGCGTGGTGCGGTAAAGACGGGCAAGATCGTCATTCGCTACGAGGAGAAGCCGTGGCTCAGCAGCTTCGAGATAGATGGGCTCAGGCCAGCAAAGGCACGGGGCAAGAATTATACCCGTAGCATGCAGCTGATACTTCAGTATGCGAGGGCATTTGGAGGAATTGCGCGCAAGGACGTGGCGGAGTTGTGCAAGCTGACACCTTCACAGTCTGGCAAGCTGCTCGCGAGGATCGTGGGTGGCGGATATTTGGAGCCGGAAGGATCGGGCAGAGCCAGGAGATATGTACTGACTGAGGAGGGTAAGAAGTACAGGTAGATGCGGGGGTTATCCGTTATATTTAGAATATTTAAACTGATTAAGCGTGGTAATTGCAGATTTTGGTAAGCTATCAGGCAGGGGAGTTCGTAAATAACAGATAGGAATGCTCGTGTGCGGCTTTTTGCGGAACGAGATAATATTGATGTCCACAGAGATGGCTATGAGTATCTTTTGAAGAAAATCGATTAGTCTGGTGCTAACGGAAAGCTCAAAACATCTGCGTATCAATTGATCTACAAATATTGTGATACATGCTTCCTCAAGCTTTCGATCACACGATCGAAAGAGCCTTCGACCTAATAAATGCTGCAAGATACAATTATTCGGTCGAGAAAAGTAGAAAAAATTCATGCTTTGATTGAGTGACTAACCCTTATAAAACATTATCTATATTGAAAAATGCACAAAACGATTGGGAAAAGCATTGTTCTGTGCAAATGGTAAAACGCAATTTATGAGCTTCGTGTTAAATGTTGAGTAGAAGGTTGGTTGCAAATATAATCGCAAATCACTAAAATATCAAAACTATGGAAGAATGTGTAACAATGATTTTGCAAATATTATGCAAAACAAAATAACATATTGATTATTTTTTAAAACATGGGTACACTATAAATAAGATTTTGCATAAATCTTGCAGAATGGAGGAAAGGATATGCTGTTAGAATTTAAAGCAACTAATTATAAATCTTTTAAGGATGAATTAATATTCTCAATGATACCGGCACCTAAACAAAAAGGACTTGATTATAGTATCTTACATGAAAAAATAGGTAATCGAACATACAAGGGATTAAGTTCGGCAATTATCTATGGAGCAAATGCATCCGGGAAAACTAATATTATTGGTGCGATGGATGCCTTTAAAAACATCGTGCTCAGAGGCAATATTCGTAATGATGAAAAAGATTCTCCCAATGCAGCATCTGTTGCACTTGAGTTAATTCCGAATAATACATGTATAGAGCCTGAACCTGTGTCTTTTTCAATAAAGTTTATAGAACAAGATATGCTTGTTGAGTATGCTTTTTCCATGGACATTGGAAAATTTTTAGAGTTGGAATATAACAGAAAAGTTGTAAAAGAATCATTGAAAATCAACGAGAAACTTTTGTTTAACAGAGAAGAAGAACTGGAAATTTGCTCACTTGATTTAATTGGAGATTATCTTGTAAATGAATTTGAAGAATATGCAGAAGGCGTTATTGCAATCGCAAAAAATAATCTAAATAATGAAGAGCTGTTCTTGATGAATGGCTTTAGAAATATGTTTAGCTCAAAAATTGCAAATATCGTATCGGATTGGCTAAATAATAAATTCATGGTGATTTATCGTGCTGATTCCATGCAACTTATTCGTAAGTTTGCTGATCCTAAAAAGAAATCAGTGTATATAGAGAAAACTATAAATGAAGCTGCAGAGCTATTTGGTATCAATTCTAATGCACTTGGATATGTGATAGATGATGAAAGTGAAAAAGCAAGGCTTGCTTCTATATTTGAAACAACAGAAAAGAATACAGCAATACCGGCAGAGTTATTTGAATCTTACGGAACAATTCGCTTTGTTAATATGTTTCCTCTTGTTGTAAATGCATTGCTAAACGGTGGAACATTGATGGTGGACGAGTTTGATGCTTCTATACATCCAATGGCACTGATGAACATAATAAATATTTTTCATAATGATGAGATAAATAAAAAACATGCACAATTGGTGTTCAACACACACAATCCTATTTTTCTGAATGCAAATCTGTTTAGGCGTGATGAAATAAAGTTTGTTGAAAGAGATGATGATACTCACTGTAGTATACACTACTCTCTATCTGACTTTGGAACATCAGGGAAAAGTGGTGTGCGTAAAAACGAAGATTATATGAAAAACTACTTTGTAGATCGTTATGGTGCAATCAAGGATATTGATTTTACACCGATTTTTGAGAGCCTTTTGAAGGATAGAAAAGGGGTGTAATGATGAGAAAAGAGACGAAAAAATATTATTTTTCGGTAGAAGGTGAAACTGAAAAGTGGTATTTGGATTGGCTACAGAAGACGATAAATTCTATTACGGAGTCAAAATACAATGTAAAACTTGACTCTAAAATCCAAAAAAATCCTCTTACACGGGTAAAAGGTATGACTCTTTTAGAATCGACAGAGATAACCCATGTCTTTGACAGAGAGAGTGAGGATGATGTTCATGTAAAGCAATTTCAAGAAACTTTAGATCGTATGAGCGATGCAGAGCAGCTTGGCAAAGATATTAAGTACAAGTTGGGCTATAGTAATTTTACTTTTGAGTTATGGATAATTTTGCATAAAACGGATTGTAACGGAGCTAAAACTCATCGCAAGCAGTATCTTCCAGAGTTAAACAAAGCCTATGATGAGAAGTTTGAAGATTTACAGGAATATAAGCGAGAGAATGACTTTAAGAGAATCCTGAAAAAACTTACCATTGAGGATGTGATTTCTGCGGTGAAAAGGGCTGAAGCCATTATGAAGAGAAATGAAAAAAGCGGATATAGGCTTCAGCAGTATAAAGAGTACAGTTTCTATAAGGAAAATCCGTCGCTTTCAGTTTGGGAAATTGTAGATAAAATATTGAAAGAATGTGAGATTAAATAATCCTAAACGGAGACCTTTGATAGCATGAAAAAAATATCAAATGAGAATGCTGAATATAATGGAAATGAGGAGGATGAATTTGTAGAAGAAATAGAATTAATGGATTTTATGGATCATTTATTTAGAACTCCTACTCTGGGGAGTACTCATTCTGCTGGCAAAAAAATAATGGAAGTGATAAGAAATATATGGAAATCTTCATCATCGCCCAATAAAATTGGGTTTGATGAAGATTTTTATTACCATTCAAGAGCCCGATATAGCGGCGGGGCTCCATATGTCAGTGCTCAGATGTTAAAGGCTCCGGTAGGTGTAACTGGACCTGGAAGGTACAATCATCCTGGAAGATCCCATTATTATTTTGCAAATACACAGCATGGAGCTATTGAAGAAGTAAGAAAACATCTTAAAAATGAACAGGAAATTCAAACAATTAAAATTAAGCCGGTTAACCCTATTGTTATACTGGATCTATCAAATACGATGAGGAAAGGAAGCATTTTTTAAAGTATTTAAGGTATCCAATTGATTCAATTACCGATAAAATGCCAAGAGAGTATTTAATTCCATGCTTCGTTTCTGATTGTTGCCAGGTAGTTGGGGTTGAAGGCGTTAAATATTATGGTAGTAAATCGTACAATAATTATGTTTGTTGGAAGGATGGGTACTTTGAGTTTGTAGGTAATGAAAAATAGTTGTAACAAAATATTAATATTGTAGAGAGGAATTATAGTGATTAAGAAACTGTTAAATAGTGAGTGTTCACGCATGCCGAAGCATTGTTAAATGCAGCTTAGCTCATTGAAAGTACTGCAGTTTGCTCATCTGTAGTATAATACAGGTGCAAGGAAATGTTGTAAAAACGGCCAAAAACCGTGCACCTGATTAAACCGGAGTCATCAATGACATGATCCTTGAGTACAATATTACGGATGATGACAATGATCCAAATGGATCATCTTCAGAGGGAGATACTGAAGAGACTTCATCAGAGCGTAATTCGGGCACACTGATCATTGGCGCCATATTGTCTATTATCGCTATGAATGTGGATCGCCTCACCGGACTTTCCTTTGTGCGAGTTTTGCTATCAATGTTTCAAGGTACATACGTTAGACTCAGTTTAGATCTAACTTTCTAACAACCTAACAACAGATTGTTGTGTGTACACTAAACAACGAACGGGAATACTCAATGCACAGGTGTTTAGGTATTTGGGGTTGGAGACATGAACTATGATATTACAGATAACTGCTATAGCTGGAGCTCTAGTTGTGCCGGTGCTGATGGCTTTATCAGGATTGCTGGTATGGAAGTTCCCGGCCAAGAATATTAATGTCGCTTACGGTTACAGAACCAAGCGATCAATGAAGAATATGGATACGTGGATGTTCGCACAGGAGTATACCGGAAGACTGTGGGTCAAGCTTGGCTGTGGGCTTTTAGCATTGACTTTGGTAGTCTGTTTCTGCGTACGCGGCTACAGCGATGATAATGTCGCAACGACGTGTGTCATCATGGTTGGTGCACAGATAGCAGTGATGGTGTTGTCGACGTTTATAACAGAGCATGCACTGAAGCTGAATTTTGATGAAGAGGGCAAGAGACGGCAGTGTGAGTGATTCGGAAACAGGAACCAGGATAACATTATTTTCTCAATGAATCGAGATAAATCGTTGATATTCCGTGTGCTTCGTCTGTGAGCGAATATCTACAATCTTCCAGCAACCAGTTATAAGTCATCCCTCTCTGAATTGCCGCAAAACGACGAGCGAGAGATAATGCGGATGATTTTTCGGTAATTTGCCCGCGCTTTCTACCTTCTTTTATTAACGAAAGTATTAGCTGAAAATAGGGACGATTTTCAGCTAATATATATCTTGTGCCGTCTGTCATTACCTCGTAACCATATAGTTGCTGAAGGAATGGTCGGAATTTTGATTCTTCGAGATTTTTATAGACAAAAATGTCAAATTCGCATAGTTTATCAACACTGTTCATCTCGGGGTCGATTTTTTCAAGCCAATCTGAATAATCATTGTCAAAGTAATACGCCAAAGAGAACAGCAAATCTTCTTTTCCTTTAAAGTGATGGTAAAATCCGCCTCGTGATGTTTTAGAGGCCTCAAGTATATCGTTTAAAGTTGTATTATCATATCCATACTTTTGGAACAATTCCCAAGATGAATGTATTATACGTTCCTTTGTCTTGTTGCTTTTTTTAGGCATAATAAATCCTCTCCTCTTGCACACATTCAGCTAGCGTAAATTCGTCTGAACATCATTCTATACTCTAACAAATGCATTGTTAAGACATATAAATAAATTTAATAATTGTTAGCATAATTGACAAAGCAGGGTGACGCGTTGTAGAATTTTGAAAACAGACCAAAGTACGGAACATACTCATATTCTGTAACGGAAAGCGTTTAAATATCAATACTTTAGTAAGTGCATATTGAGGTGAGAAGATGCAAAGCACGCATGAAGGTGCAAGAATAATCGCACAAGAATGGATGAAAATTCAGAATGATGATCGAGTGGTTATTATAACGGGTAGGAAGCACAAGGATGATGCAGAAGTGATTCGTGAACAATGCTCGCTTTTATGCCCAAGTGTGGATATGCTTTCGGTTGATGTTGAGGATATGCATGTAGGTATTTTATTCGATAAGAATGAACAGATTTTTGATAACTACACTGCGATTATAGCTGCAACTGATTATTCTCTTGTAACTACTCGCGCGGCACAAAGAGCAATGAAGTGCAAAAAGCGATTTCTGTCGCTTCCGCTTTCAACCAATGATGGAAAATCAATGCTCACGTATGATTTTCTACAAATGGATACGAACAAAAGCAGGCTAATGGCAAGTGTGATTATGGATTACATCAAGCATTCGTCATTAGTGAATGTAACAACAGCTGCAGGCACAGATCTTAGATTTGATATGTCCGGAAGAAGCCCAGGGTTTTTCAATGGTGATGTTAGAGATGGGAGAGGCTTTTCATCAGCTAGCATAGAGGTATACATACCTGTCATAGAAAACAAGACTGAAGGGATAATGATAGTTGATGGATCTCTTGGGTATATCGGTAGAGCAGAAGTACCGACAAAAGTGACTTTTTCAAGAGGAAGGGTTGTCTCAATTGAGAATACCTCAACCGGAGTCAAACTTGCTAAGTACATGCGAGGCTATGAGGATCCGCGTATCTATGTAGCTGGAGAACTTGGCATAGGACTGAATACATTTTCTAAATGTAGTGGTAGATGTTACATAGAAGATGAATCTACATATGGGACTTTTCATATTGGCCTTGGAAGGAATATAGCTCTTGGCGGCAAGCAAAGGGCAAGTGGGCACTTTGACCTTGTCTCATGGAAACCGGATATATATTTTGACAATCGATTGGTAATGAAAAGGGGAGAAATCACATTACCGGAATTTCCACTATATTAGAAGCTATCATTAGATTTACTTTTGCAATGGGAGGTAGAAATGAAAGTTTTAATTACCGGGTTTGATCCATTCGGTGGAGAAAGTGTTAATCCTGCATATGAGGCTGTAAAAATGCTACCGGATGAAATAAGCGGTGCCGAGATTGTAAAACTTGAAATTCCAACTGAGTTTGTTCGCAGCAGAGATATGGTTTGCCACGCAATAGATAACTTCAGTCCTGATGTTGTGATTAATGTCGGGCAAGCCGGAGGAAGGTCATGTGTTACTGTGGAAAAGGTAGCAATAAACTGTGAAGATGCAAGGGTTCCGGACAATGCAGAGTATTCACCACATGATGTAAAGGTTAAGGATGACGGCCCTGATGCGTACTTTGCAACACTTCCGGTTGTCGAAATCGTAAAAGAAACGAATGCCCTATCTATACCATGTGAGATGTCTTATACAGCGGGAACATACGTATGCAACTCCGTAATGTACAACGTGTTGCATTACGTAGCAACAAAGGGCTTAAAGATAAAAGCCGGATTTATTCACGTACCTTATGCGGCTGAACAGGCTGTAACTAAAAAGCAAATACCGTATATGAAAGTTCAGGACATTGCTGATGTCCTCAAAGTGGCAATAAAAACGACAGTTGAATCCATGTAGGCATACAAAGAAGGTGAATTTGATGGAGCTGGATAATTATAAGATTTATGTGAATTCGGATTTAACCGTAATTGAGCAAAGGATTTTAGTTGATATTGGATTTATTTTGGGATTTTATACAATTTCAAGTACCTTCCCTGTCACAACTGTAAATAGCGGCAAAAATACCATAAAGATTGTCAAAAATATAGGCCAAGAGGTTGCTGTCCATGGTTCAATTATTGAAGTTGCAGTTCCTGAACCCGATAAATACAATGATACTCTAAAAGAGGTTGCTGAAATATTTCAGGCTGAGACGGAAATTACAGAAAGAGAGGTTGTTACTCCTCGAGGATATGAATCTGCAAGCCAATACGCAAAGGAGTGGAAGGATAGAGACTTTAGACAAGTGCAAGGGCTTGAAGCACTTTTCGATGCAGGGTTATTTCTTAATGATATGGATAATGATTTATTGCCTGACTCGATTACTGCCAAGATTTTGATTAATGCTTCAATGACAAGTAAAATGCTCGAGGCCGCTATTAACCTTGCGTATAGATTCGGGATGGAAATGACACAAGCCGTGCTGCCATTCACAACCTGCCCAGATGATGACACCCATCGAGAACATGCGTTAATCAGGTTTGTCACAGGGGCTGGATTTGGAGTCTATCTCAAAAGGAAAAACAATTGCGAATTTCAATCTGCAAGCAATATCTTAGAAATCTGTGGAGACGGGAATTTGCTGGTCGATAGAATCTCAAGGCTTTGCAATAAATATCCAAATCTGGGGGAAGGAGCGGATTGGCAGAGCTTTATTTTACGCATAATTAACTCGTTCACAATGAATGATGTAGATGGACAACTTGCATATTTAAATGCTTTTGCAAAGAGTGATAATGTAACATGCGTTTTTTCACCGGAATATGAAGAGAAAAGGGACCTTATTGAAAAGATTTTCCCGAATGCGAAGTTTGATAACTATAAGAGAAGAACAATCAAAAGAGAGAAAACGTATGACATCACATGGGAGGTTGAAGATTTAAAAGCCATTATCAGAGAAAAACTCTTGCCAATTGTTCATTTAGGGGATTCCGTAAGTTTACAATGTGCAGTTAGTGAGGATAAGAAAGCACGAGATAAGCTCAATGATGAAATATGCGCAGAGCTTAAAAATCACGGAGTCAGCGTAGACAAATGCCAAATTATATGCTCGTATAAGCAAGGCTTCAGTTGGATTAATGATTTCGTTATTCCCGACTTGAGAAAATTAAAGAAGCTGCAAGAAATAACGATATATTTCAAACCGATGCTTGCAAGCGACTCTGACGAATGGAATGATGAATCGGGAATTGCTCCTAACTATGGGAACATATATGACAACGATCCGGAAAAGTGGCGGGATATTCCGATTAGAAATTTGCAGGAACTGTATCCAATTGATGATGTAATATCTGATGCGCTTAATATTCATAGAGAGTGCGTTAAATTTGAAATCTATAAGGGTGATGAGAATATAACATATGAGGTAACTGCGCTGAATGAAAATGGAGAGGAAATATATCAGAATTCTTACCTGTCCAGATATTATGAGCGGCCATATATTGAAGAATTTCCTGACATGGGAAAGGTACATCCGGCATCGGCCTATGTATGTGCTACGGTCAATGACAAGGCCGTTTTGAACGAAACTTTTGAAACGGATCTGACCAAGATTTGGAACATATATCAGCGTGACATACTACCGGAGGTAGGTAGAGTTGTCATGGAGAGAAGCGGCGGGCTTCCGAATCCGGAACAGCAACCTTATTTTGGATGTTTGAATCTAAAAATAAAAGTAAGTGAGCCTGATTACGAGCTTCCATATAGAGATGACATGATTACATCTATAGATGCAATGCATGAAGATATTTATTTTGTTGGAGCTGATTATTTCAAGATGTTGGGCATTTCGGTCGGTGTGAAGCCACTGGATGCACCTGGGCTCATATTGCCGGAGATTGAGAAAAAAGAGGGAAAGCCGGAATTTTCATACGCATTATACGATCAAGTGTCTGATTCACCATCAATCATGGGTGAGGATTTGAACATAATGCCGCAGTTTAAAAATGGAGATATTGAAATATTTATCAAATCGTTATCATATTCAGATGCGGGTAGGTTTAATGTTGCAGTGGAAGTAATACGAAAATCCGATTATGTGTCGTTTGATATGGTTGATAAATTTATCAACTCATATGCAGAGCTGCTATCAGCGGGGGTACTTGAGACAAGTGAGATCTTTGAGGATGACGCGAGTATAGATTTTTACTGCGAAAATCAGCTAATTGCGACGGCGGACGTTGGTAACAGGGTTCAGAAAACAAAGGACATATCAATTTGCGATGTAAATCTCCATATTGATGAGGTTATAAGCCCTGCAATGTTCGAAGAAATAATACAATCGCTAAAGCGTGTTCGCGGGCTGAAAGTTATCTCCCTGGCAAGGAGTTATCAAGGAAGAAGGATTTATGGTATACAGATTACCCCACAGCGTGATGGATATATATCAAGGGTTAAGCTGATATCCAAGCAACCTTCTGAAATGATAAATGCTAGGCATCATGCCAATGAAGTGTCGAGTACAAATAGCACTTTAATGCTTATTAAGGAGTTATTAAGCAATCCTGAGTATGAGGAATATAGGAAGAATTTAAATCTGATATTTATTCCTCTAGAAAATGTTGATGGAGCGCAGATACACTATGAGCTGCAGAAGGTTAATCCTCTCTGGAAGCTCCATACGGCAAGATTTAGTTCAATCGGCAAGGAGTTCTATTATGAATACTTCAATTATGAGACCATACATACTGAAGCAAATGCTTTCACCAATGCCTGGTGGAAATCATTGCCGGATGTTGTAGTTGATAACCATGGAGTTCCTACACATGAATGGGATCAACAATATTCGGGATATGCTTCACCAAGCTTTAAAGGATTTTGGTTGCCCAGGGCACTGCTATACAGCTATTTTGTAATCCCGGATGATTCAAGGTTTGAATGGAATATTGAATTGAATCATCATATTGCGGATGCTGTGTCCGAATGGGTGGGGAAGGAACCTCGTATAAGGGAAGGAAACATTGAACGAATTGATAGATTCCAAAAATATGCAGCAGCATGGATGCCTAAAATGTTCCAGACAAAGCTTGAAGGAAACATGATTAATGCTTGGAATCTGACATCGTTAAAGGGGACTTCAAACTATTTATCAATTAAAGTTCCGTGGATTACTGCTGCTGCCTATGTTTCCGAGGTAACGGATGAGACGGTTCATGGTGATATGCTTGAGTTCTGCGCAAGCACGCATTTATTGCAGGATTTGGGTATCATAGATCTTCTAAATAAGAGTAAGGCAATTTTTGATAAAAGATTGGAGGTGCAAAACGGACAAGTTGTCTTATCGATGAAGAGGCTGAGACCTGTTATTTATAATGCAGGAAGTGTAAAAAAAGATTGATATTTTAGAGAACAATCAGAAATGGAGGGGTTTATGAACTATTTAGTATTAATCGGCGTACTCATTGTAATCGTAGGATTTGCTATGAAGCTGGACTCCATATTAATTGTAGTCCTCGCTTCTGTAGTAACCGCCCTGATTGGAGGATTGGGTATAGGAGGGCTTCTAGAAACCCTAGGAACATCCTTTGTGTCTAATCGAGCTATGGCAATCTTTATTTTGATTTATCTAGCTGTTGGTACGCTGGAAAGAAGTGGTTTAAAGGAGGCTGCGACAAAACTGATTCAGAAAACGCGGAACAGTACATCGGGAAAGGTTATTGCCGTATATGGAGTGTTAAGAGGAATACTAGCAGTATTTAATGTAAGTCTCGGTGGAGTTGCCGGGTTTGTGAGACCTATTATCATGCCAATGTGCTACGGAGCTATTGAAGCAAAAGGTAAGGAACCAAACGAAGAGTATATGGACAAGGTTAAGGGTATGGCTTCAGGTATGGAAAACATCTCTTGGTTCTTCTGTCAGGTGCTCTTTGTAGGCGGCGCTGGAGGCTTACTTGTTCAATCTACGTTAAAGCAACTCGGATATAAGGTTGAACTACTCGACCTAGCGATTGTAGAAATTCCAGTCGGCATAATTGCAGTTGTTGTTGGAGCGATATATTACATATATCACGAGAAGAAGCTATATAAAAAATATTATGGAAATGATAAGGAGGTGTAAGTATGTCGTTCTTCACATCACAGACAGTGACACCTGCAGAAAAGATTCTAGAAGTTATTTACATAATAATTGGTCTTTTGTGCCTTTATACTTCCGTTAAAAACTTTAAAGACAAAAACAATGCAGCGCCTATTGGAACAGCAGTATTCTGGGGGATTTTGGGTGTTGTTCTGGCTCTTGGCAGGTGGATTCCGCCTAAATTCACCGGAGCACTTATAATTGCGATGGCTATACCTGCAATTGTAAAGCGTGTAAAACCGGGCTCGGATAAGGGACCGTCAGAAGAGGAGACAAGGCAGAATTTTGCCGCAATAGGAATGAAAGTTTTTGTTCCGGCGTTTTCAATTGGCTTCTTCGCACTTGTATTCGCAGTGTTTACAAAGTTGGGCGCTCTAGTTGGATGTGGCGTAGGCGTATTTGTAGCAGTTATCTTATTGATAGCATTTAATTCAAAGTCTAATACTCCAAAAGTGTTCCTCGATGATAGCGCCAGGATGCTATCAATGGTAGGACCGTTGAGTATGCTACCTATGCTTCTTGCAAGCTTGGGGGCAATATTTACAGCCGCCGGAGTAGGGCAGGTTATTGCGAAGCTTGTCGGAAATGTAATTCCTGCCGGAAATATGACAGTTGGAATTATAGTGTATGCTCTTGCAATGATGATTTTTACTATGATTATGGGAAATGGATTTGCAGCAATCACGGTTATAACAGTGGGAATTGGAGCCCCTTTCGTGTTGCAGTATGGAGCAAATCCGGTAGTTATAGGCATGCTGGGGCTGACCTGCGGATATTGCGGAACACTATGCACTCCAATGGCGGCAAACTTCAATATCGTACCGGTTGCTATGCTTGAGATGAAAGATAAGTGGGGCGTAATAAAGCAGCAAATTCCAATTGCGCTTGTTTTAATTGTCGTACAGATTGTATTGATGATTTTCCTCAAGTAAATATTTCTACATAGTACATATTGAGCGGTTAACCACATCCTGTGCAGTGTTAATACCGCACGACTGTATTTTAGATGAGATTTGCGATATACAGTCATATAAAACAGCACCTTTTCTAGTTTAGAGAAGATGCTGTTTTAGCTAGTGCTTATAGATTGTATCATGCTGTTTCTTTGACTATCGTGGATTTTACGAGTATAATTATATGATAATTCAGCGTGGTATGCGCTCTACGAAGAATGTATGCATGATGACTTTCAAGAAAGCAGGCATGAATATGATTAATAGAAGCAAATTAAATTTTGATAAAGCATCCCTTATAAAGACATGTTTACTTATTGTGTGCGACTTAGCGGCAATCGAGACCTCGTCTTTTCTAGCACTGTTTATAAGATTTGATTTTTCTACAAGTGAACCGATGGGGACCTATTGGCAGATGTTCAAGGGACATCAGCTCGTAGTAATGGCTTTGGCAATTGTTATATTTGCAGGGTGTCATATGTATTCCAGTCTATGGTCTTATGTGGGTATCAGGGACATGCTAAATGTACTTGTAGCGACTATACTTTACACTCTTATGGTCACATTTATATTCGCTTTTCTTGAACACGACAACTACGGTATGCCGAGAAGCTTCTATTTGCTTTCCGGTGGATTTTTATTTGCAACAACTTTTTTTATAAGGTTTGTTGCGAGGGCTGCCAGAGAGCTTAAAGGTATAGGGAACAGTTCTGGGCAGGCCAAGCGGGCTATGATTGTTGGTGCAGGGGCTGCAGGTGCTGGGCTAATTAAGGAAATCAAAGCAAATCCAAGTCTCAAGAAGAAGATAATTTGTCTTGTAGATGACGACGAATCAAAGACTGGAAAGAGAATGTACGGTGTTCGCATAGCTGGTACTACAAATGATATTGAGGCATTAGCAGAGAGATATTCAATCAATCAGATTTTGATTGCTATGCCTTCGGTTTCAGGTGAAGAAAAGAAAAGAATACTGGACATTTGTAAGCAGACCGGTTGCGAGATGATGATAGTTCCAGGAATTTATCAGATTATTCGTGGCGATGTTAGCGTATCACAGCTTAAGCATGTAGATGTTAATGATTTGTTGGGTAGAGATCCAATTGAAGTAGATATCGATGGAATTATGGAATACGTGTCCGATAAAGTTATAATGGTCACTGGCGCTGGAGGTTCCATTGGTAGTGAACTTTGTAGACAAATAGCCAGCCATAACCCAAAGCAATTGATCATGGTTGATATTTATGAGAACACGACATATGGAGTGCAAAACGAGCTTAAGAGGGATTTCCCTGAGCTCAACCTTGTTGTGCTTATTGCGTCTGTGAGAAATACAAAGCGAATTGATAATATTTTTGCGATGTATCGACCGGATATTGTCTATCATGCAGCGGCACATAAACACGTTCCACTTATGGAAGATAGTCCAAATGAAGCAATTAAGAACAATGTTCTAGGAACATGGAAGATGGTGCTTGCAAGTGATAAATGGAAGGTTAATAAGTTTGTGCTTATTTCTACAGATAAGGCCGTGAATCCTACAAATATTATGGGAGCTTCCAAACGCCTGTGCGAAATGATAGTTCAGACTTATAACAAGATGTCGGATACTGATTTTGTTGCAGTTAGATTTGGTAACGTGCTTGGAAGCCATGGAAGTGTTATACCGCTGTTCAAGCAGCAGATATCAGAGGGAGGGCCCGTTACAGTCACCCACCCTGATATCATCAGATATTTTATGACAATTCCTGAAGCTGTTTCGCTCGTGTTGCAGGCAGGTGCATTTGCAAATGGTGGAGAGATTTTCGTACTAGATATGGGCAAGCCTGTTAAAATCGATGATTTGGCAAGGAACCTAATCCTATTGTCCGGTCTCAAACCGGGGATTGATATCGAAATCAAATATGTTGGACTTAGACCAGGAGAGAAATTATTTGAAGAACTTCTAATGGATGAAGAGGGACTGCAGGATACCGCTAACAAGATGATTCATATCGGTCACCCAATCGCTATTGATGAGGAGCATTTCATTGAGCGACTTGAAGAGCTCAAAGATTACGTAGAAAATGAGCCAGATGATATCAAGAGATATATCAAAAACATAGTCCCAACATACACACCGAAAAAGTAGAGTGTATAATATTGAGGTTGCTTAGAGTGGGTAGGAGGAATAAATGAAGGTACCATTTTCACCACCAGATATTTCAGAGTTAGAAATAAACAGGGTTGTTGACGTACTCAGGTCAGGGTGGATTACAACTGGTCCTGAGGTTAAAGAATTTGAGCGCAGAATAGCGGAGTTTATCGGAGTTGACAAGGCCGTTGCATTTTCATCGGCTACAGCATCACTAGAAGCAGCGCTTCACCTGCTCGGAATAGGAGAGGGTGATGAGGTTATAGTTCCGGCCTATACATACACAGCTTCGGCGAGCCCGGTTGTACACAAGGGTGCGGAGCTTGTAATTGTCGATTCAGCGCCGGAGCAGTTCGAGATGGACTATGACAAGGTTGCCGAGGCGATAAATGAAAATACAAAGGCTATCATCCCTGTCGACCTAGGCGGAATTGTATGTGACTATGAAAGACTATTTGATATAGTAGAGTCTAAGAAGAGTCTATTTAAGCCTACTAATAAACTACAGGCCGCGCTCGGCAGAGTAGCTGTAGTTTCCGATGGGGCACATGCTTTCGGTTCTGTAAAAAAGGGAGTTAAGGCTGGTGCAATTGCCGATTTTACCTCGTTTTCGTTCCATGCAGTTAAGAACCTGACAACTGCAGAAGGAGGAGCTCTAACATGGAGAAGCATAGAGGGCATCAACAACGAAGAGCTGTACCACGAGCTGCAGTTGTATTCGCTTCATGGACAATCAAAGGATGCTCTATCTAAGAATAGAGCCGGTGCATGGGAGTACGATGTAATGTATCCTGCATACAAGTGCAATATGACAAATATCAATGCGGCTATTGGAATTGCCCAGCTAGACAGATATGATGGCTTGCTCAAGAGGCGTAGGGAACTCAACGAGAACTACAGAAATGCTCTTGAAAAGCCTGGACTCAAGGTTATGCATCATTATACGGATGAGATGACGTCAACGGGACACCTGTATCTTGTTAGAATTCCGGGCGCTTCGGTAGAAGATAGAAATGCGGTTATCCAGGATATGGCCGAGCGTGGGATTGCATGTAACGTGCACTATAAACCGCTACCCATGATGACGGCTTACAAGAATTTAGGTTTTGATATTAAGGATTACCCAAATGCATATCATCAGTATGAGAATCTGATTTCATTGCCAGTGTTCTCGACAATGACTGACGAACAGAATGCGTATGTTATTGAAAATTTTGCAGATATCCTTAAGAAGAGAGGACTTATTAAGTAAATGGTTTTGTGCAAGTGGAGTGATATGCCAGAACATATGAAAAGTGATGAAGTAAAGGTTTATTACGACATTCTCAATTCCAGGAAGGGTTCGTTGATAGCGAAAAGAATATTTGATTTTGCCATTTCACTGCTAATGACTATTATCTTATCACCAATACTTCTGGTTTTAATAATCATTATCAAGCTTGATGATCCGGGGCCAGCTTTTTTTAGACAGGTGAGAATTACAACGTATGGACGTGCGTTCAGGATATTCAAATTCAGAACAATGGTAGTAAATGCCGAGGAAATGGGAACTCAGGTTACAAAGGAGAATGATCCCCGAGTAACGAGAATAGGCAATAAGCTTAGAAAGTATCGTTTAGATGAGCTGCCTCAACTGTTGAATATAATAACTGGAGATATGTCTTTTGTAGGAACAAGACCAGAAGTGCCAAGGTATGTTAATTGTTATTCAGAAGAGATGCTCGCAACGCTCCTATTGCCTGCTGGCGTGACTTCTGAAGCAAGCATAATGTACAAGGACGAGAATGAGCTTATCGGTAATGCCGAAGACCCTGACAAGGTATATGTAGAGAAGGTTTTGCCGGATAAGATGAGGTATAATCTTGACGCTCTCCGAAACTTCAGCTTTTGGGGTGAACTCAAAACCATGTTCAGAACGGTTGGGGCGGTTCTGAAGTAGTGAGTAGAGATAAAATCAAAAATTAAAACTTTTGTTCACATATGCTTGTGAGCACATTGGAGGATAACTTGAACATTCTGCTGATTAATCACTATGCAGGGTCTCCTGAAATGGGAATGGAATTCAGGCCGTATTACATATCCAGAGAACTGGCAAAAAAAGGACATAATGTGACTATCATCGCAGGCAGTTTTTCTCATCTTAGAAAGACAAACCCGGCTATAAGTGAGAACTTTACAGAGCAAGAAATCGATGGTGTAAAGTATGTATGGATTAAGACTGACGAGTATGATAGCAACGGTATAGCCAGAGCTTTAAGCATGTATCACTTCTGTAGGGCGCTTACTGCGAACAAGAAGAAAATAGTTGAGCGTTACAAGCCGGACGTAGTCATTTCATCATCTACCTATCCGCTTGATTCGTATCCGGCATACCGAATTGCAAAGCTGGCCGGTGCGAAGTACATACACGAGGTTCACGATATGTGGCCGCTGACACTTTACGAAGCGGGCGGAATGAGCAGAAAGAATCCATTTGTAATCGCTATGCAGTTTGCAGAGGATCACGCATACAAGAAATCAGACGTTGTGGTATCACTTCTCCCTCATGCAAAGGATTATATGACCGAACACGGGATGAAGCCTGATCACTTCAGGTATATACCCAATGGTGTTGTAATAAATGAGTGGGACACTACGAGAGAGGTTCCGAGCGAGCACCGAGAAGCTTTTGATAAGCTAAAGGCAGAAGGAAAATTCATTATCGGATATTTTGGAAGCCACGAGCTTTCATACGGGCTCCACAATTTGCTAGATGTGACAAAACAACTAAACGATGAAAATATTCATCTAGTAATGGTTGGTAAGGGCAAGCTTAAGGATGAGCTAATAAGTTATGCGAAGAAAAATGCGATAGACAACGTAACATTTTTGCCGCCGGTAGAAAAGAGAATAATCCCGGCGATAATTGACAAGTTTGATGCGATATTCATAGGCACAATTGAGTCCCCTCTATACAGATTCGGAATCTGTATGAACAAGATGTTCGATTCCATGATGGCTGCAAAGCCAATCGTAATGGCGATAACAACTCCATCAACGCCAGTGAGTGAGTCAGGATGCGGGATCATAACAAAATCGTGCGATAATGATGCGATAAAAGCTGCAATCAGAAAGATTCAGGCAATGAGTGAAGATGAGCGGAACAAGATGGGAATGCTCGGACGTGAAGCAGTACTAAGTAAGTATACATATGAAAATATTGCAAGTGAATTTGAAAAGGCATTTGAGCAAAAGAGGTGCATGTGATGAAGATAGTGACCGTAATTGGAGCAAGACCACAATTTATTAAAGCAGCAGCTGTTTCGCGCAAGCTGGAACAACACTGCGACGAAGTGATTGTTCATACTGGTCAGCATTATGATGCTAATATGTCGGAACTATTCTTTGAAGAACTTCATATCCCAAAGCCTAAATACAATTTAGGGGTGGGCTCGGGATCGCATGCGAGGCAAACGGCAGAGATGCTGGTTGGAATAGAAGACATCCTGATTAAGGAAGCCCCGGATTACCTTATGGTATATGGGGATACGAATTCCACACTTGCGGGAGCGCTTGCAGCATCCAAGATACATATACCCGTAATCCATGTAGAGGCCGGCCTTAGATCCTTCAATATGGCTATGCCGGAGGAACAAAACAGGATATTGACTGACCACATCTCAAATTTACTGTTTTGTTCTACAGATGCATCTATTGAGAATTTGTCCAATGAGGGAATCACAAAAGGTATATACAGAATCGGTGACGTTATGTGTGATGCGGTTCTGTATTACTCACGAGAAATAGACAAGAAGGCTAGAGAGCAGTACTTTGAAGAGCTCCATTATATATTTGGTAAGAGAGAGAAAGTAGACCGTTGGTATCTTTCAACTGTTCATAGAGCTGAGAACACAGACTCTGTTGAAAAGGTTAGGACGGTTCTCAAGGCCTTCGAGAGTTTTGATGCTCCTGTTATTCTTCCAGCTCATCCCAGGACGTGTAAGATGATTGAGCAGATTAACGAGGAGCAGCATTTGCAAAATACAATTTGCGTAGAACCAATAGGATATCTTGAGATGTTGTATTTTACAAAGAATTCAGTTAAGGTAGTAACTGATTCCGGCGGCCTTCAGAAAGAGGCGTACATTCTTAACACGCCGTGCGTAACATTGCGTGAACAGACCGAGTGGGTGGAAACTCTTAACGGTAATCACAATGTGCTAGCACATATCGATGAAGCGGATATACTTGATAAAGTTAATAATACCGTTATTTCTAAGGAAAAAGCAAATTACTATGGCGCGGGAGATGCCGCAGAAAAACTTGTAAAAGTAATCATGGAGGAGGCTTAAAATGAGCGAATATTTTGTACACGAAAGCAGCTATGTTGATGATAATGTCGAGATAGGCAAAGGCACTAAAATATGGCACTTTTGCCATGTTCAGAGCGGTGCAAAAATCGGAGAGAATTGTTCTTTGGGACAGAATGTAAATGTTGCAAATAATGTACATATTGGTGATCGCGTCAAGATTCAGAACAATGTATCTGTATACGAGGGTGTTACTCTTGAAGATGGTGTCTTCTGTGGCCCTTCGTGCGTATTTACAAACGACTTAACTCCAAGAGCGTGTTACCCAAAGGGATCCGAGAACTACGGCAAAACGCTTGTCAAAGAAGGAGCATCCATCGGCGCAAATGCCACAATCGTGTGCGGTCATACTGTAGGTAAATGTGCTATGGTAGCAGCCGGTGCTGTAGTGACAAAAGATGTGCCGGATTACACGTTAGTTGCTGGAGTTCCTGCCAGGACTATTGGCAGATTAGATGAATATGGCGATATTGTAGAAAAATTCTAGTGTTTTAAGAGAGAATTTTGTAGAAGAAGAAAGATGTGTTCGGGGTATTTAATGGATAATAAGATATCGTTGAAAGAGTTATTATTGATCATTAAAGAGAGTAAAAAAATGATCGGAGTGATCGTAATTGCATCCGCTATTTTTGTAGGTGGGTTTAGAGTATATTCAGATTACCGAGAGCAACATAAAGCAACTACTGCCACTACTACAACAAATTCAGGGAGTTACGAAAAAGAACTGAAAGAATACAATAAGGACAGCAAACTCCTCACAGACACCTTAAACATAATTAATGCTGAAAAAAAGTCCTTAATTGCCATGATTGGAGAGAATCCTATTATGAAAATAGATGCATTCTCTTCTGAAAGTGTCAGGATCAAGATTGTGGCTACCGACAAGGCTCGCTATAACACTGTGGAGAATGTCCTTTTATCTGCTAACAGCGATAATCTATTTGGGAAATCAACAAGTGTCCTTGAAAGATATAAATGGGATATTGTGCAGATTCCTAATACGGGTTCCACAAATGAGAGCGGGAATAATGAAGTTGCATCAGAGGGTACATTTATAGGAAATGTCTATGTATATACTGTAAAAGGATATAAAGCTAAAGATGTAGCAAACAACATTGTTAGATTTCTTGAAACTGAGAGGAATGGTAGATTGCAAGGCGTTGACTTCTCCATAACAGTTGTAAAATCAGGAGAAGCAGCAAAGCAGTCTCTGTACAATAAGCAGAAAATGTATCGTACTAATCTAGAGAATTTGAAACTTGAAAGCGACAAGGTGAACGAGACTATGAGATCGTTACAAATACCGTCACAGAACACGTCTTCAAGTACAAATTATGTTAAACGAAGCATAAAATCGGGAGTTGTTGGTGGCATATTTGGTGCACTCGTTGCAATTATTTTTGCGGTTTACAGATATTTGAGAAAGCAGAAATGTGACATTGGTGCTACAATTGAATCGGAGCACGGGATTCCGGTTCTTGGATGTATTGGGAATGATGCTGAAGTTGATATTCTAGTTGCCGATATTAAGCAACTTGATATTGATAATGAAGGAGTTGCCTTTGTAACGCTTGATTCTAATATTGATTACTCCGCAGCTCTCAAGGAGGTAATAGAAAAGCTAGGGCAGAATACGGACTACATAGGCTGCATTGTTGGAGATGTAAGTGCAATAAATAGAATAAACGAATTTAGGAAGTTTATCCTCGTTTTATCCGATAAATACGAAGATATGAATGCAAAAACCACAATAAATAAACTTAATCGATTGGATAAGCGAATTCTAGGAAGTGTTAATGTTGAGCAAAAATAGTACGATGGAAACTTTGAATAGGAATAAGATGAGGCTTTTAATAGCCTCAATTATTCTTCTAAAGATTTCATTAGATTATAAATATTATTCCTGGCTATCGATCTTGGAGACAAATGTTTATACAAGGGATTTTAATCTGATTAAATACATCAATGGAATCCTTTGGTTGGTAATTCTTTTCAATGCAATCAACCATACACGAAGAAGTGTATCAACATTTTTGATAACCATAGTTTATGTTATGCAAATTATCCCAATAACCACGATTTATGCTTTAGGAAATAAAGAGGCACTGTGTTATAACGGGATATGCTTTTCTTTTTACCTGACAATATTTGTAGTGAACAAGATAGACTTTTCGGCAGAAAATAAGCTGCTTACGCCTAGTACACAGTATTCTAAAGCTATTGAGATTGCTATGCTTATAACATGTTTCTTGATATTTGCATACATAGTGAAAGGTAATGGACTTCCTACTCTCACGGCACTTAATATATATAAAGTATATGATCTCAGAGAGGCCGGCTCATTTAGTATCGGGACATACCCAGGATATGTATTGGCTTGGGTAACTAATGTGATCATTCCATTTTTTGCAACAAAAAACATACTAGAGAGGAAGTATGCAAGAGCAGCAATATTTGTTGCGATGATTTTTATTATATACCTTTATGATGGACATAAGACGAATTTGTTCATTTCGATTGTTGTAGTGATTGTGGCGTTCTGGCTGAAACGTGACGATGCGTACACTGAAATAATTTCATGCCTTTGTCTAGGGGTATCGGCGTTAGCGGTACTATCATCGATTAATATACCAGGAAGTAATATTTTTCTGGAGATCTTCTCCCTATTTGGGAGAAGAGTGATGTTATTATCTGCTCAAAATAAATTTGCATACTTTGATTACTTCAGCAACAGTCCAAAGATGGGACTCGGAGGATTATTTCCAACATGGTTCCTTCATTTTAATACGAGATATGTTGACCTAGATTATACCCGCGCAATTTCGGGGATATACTATGGTACGCCAGAAGCAGTATCTAATACTGGATATTTTGCAGAATGTCACGCGAGGTTCGGATATATTGGCTATATTCTTGGAGGGGTGTTACTGGCAGGAGTTTTAAAGCTGTTAGATTCTGCACAGAAAAACAATGGATTCGCATTAATGACGGGGGCGTCTCTGTGCGTATTCTTGGGATTAAGTGATGCCTTTCTACTTAATTCAATAGTACTTGGCCCAATGATGATATTAATTGCTATATCACTGTTTTACAAAAATAAAAATGCCGTAAACAGTGATCTTAAGACACTTGGGCAGTAAGTGATTTTGTGGAAAGTACATGCGAAATACAAATATGAAGAAATATATTTTACAAATAAAGAAATCGGTAATAGCAAAGAATATAGTTACTCTGGTTTCAGGAAATATAATTGGTTATGGTATAAACACGTTTTTCTTGCTGTTTATAATCAGGGTTTATTCTCCTGCAGAGATTGGAACTTATGACTTAATCGTATCAGATGGAGCAATCATCACCACCGTGGTGGGACTTGGACTTGTGATGGCTATACTTATCCCAAAGGATGACAGAACAGCCAAGATGCTATGCCAAATAGTTAGTATTTTCAGCATAATTTGCATGATATTAGGTACCATCGTACTGATTGCTATATCAGGGAAATACCGATTATTTTCACTGAATTTTAACTACAGTTGGGCATGTATATTGCTAGCGATATACTCATATTTCTTTATTCAGCAGCAACTTTTTTATGCATTTGTAAATAGAAAAGGGTTATACCGTGTTCTTTTTTGGAATCCGATAATAATGGCGGCGTCTAATTCTGGAATATCTCTGATTTTAGGATTAATGGGATGGAGTTCACCAGGATATCTGATAGGCACTATTTGCTCACTCCTATTAAGCATTTTGTTGATGATGAAAAATGCAAATCCATATGATGAGAGATTTTCGATTAGAGAACTAAAGGGAACGCTTGGCATATATAAAGAATTCCCGCTAGTTCAAATGCCGGCTAACGTAGTGTCTGTTGCCTCGCAGCAAATTCCTATTCAGTATCTTGGCAATGTTTTTAGTAAGGCTGCCCTAGGTGGTTTTACAATGGCGAACAGAATTCTTAGCATTCCAATTGCCTTGATTTCAACACAGATAAGCAAGGTATATCAGCGAGAATTGGCAATCAGAAACGGTAAAGGGGAGCGAGTAGGTGATTTTGCACTAGACTTGTTAAGGAAAAATTATTTTCTGGCTTTTGCACCAATTTTTGTACTGGTTGTTTTTGGGGAACCCGTTGTTGGATTAGCCTTAGGGAGTAAATGGAAAGTGGCGTCTATCTACATGACAATACTTGGTGCCGACTATTTGCTAAAGTATTGTACAAGTTGCATAAGTGGAACGTTTGTTATCGTCGATAGACCGAGAGTGTCACTTTTGTTATCAATATTAACACTTGCAATAAACGTGATGTGCTTTGTAATTGTAGGGCAGCTTGGTTTCGGTATAATGAAAACCATTATATTCTATGCCGTATCCGATGGTTTGATTAATTTGATTAACATTTTTCTTTGTATGAAAGTTATAAATGCAGATTATAAAAAATTAATAAGATTTCTATTTGTAGAAATGTTAGGCTCAATTTCGGCAATGTACCTAATATATGCATTGATGAACAAATTATTTTATTAGTATATAAAGGAGACAAAGATGAAAGAGATAAGGTATTGCAGAAGATGTATAATGAATGATAAAGCAGATCCATATATCACTTTTGACGAAAGTGGTATATGTAATTACTGCACAGAGGCTCTAACACACATTAATACAGATGTATATTTCCCTAACGAAGAGGGTGGTATACGTCTGAACAGAATGATTGAGAAAATTAAATCTGAAAATGCAGATAAAAAATACGATTGCATAATGGGAATATCAGGCGGACTCGATTCAGCATACCTTGCATATCTTGGATACAAATGGGGACTTAGGATTTTAGCTGTACATATTGATGACGGTTACGATACAGAAATCTCAAAAGAAAATATTAAGAAACTTTGCGATGCTGCCAACATTGAAATGCGAACGATTACACCTGACGCTGAGCAGTTTAATGCATTGACCTTGGCATATATGAAGGCAGGGGTTCCTGATGTTGCAGTTCCGCAAGACAATATATTGTTTGCATTTCTATACGACACTGTAGAACAAGAAGGAATAAAGTACTTCCTTTCTGGAGGAAACTTCGCACTTGAATGTGTGCTTCAGAAAGGAAATGGATATAGTGCAATGGATGTTACAAATATTAAAGATATTCACAAGCGGTTTGGCACAAAGAGCATAAATAGACTGAAATTCATAACATCCTACAAGAAATATATGAGGATAAAAAGGGGAAGCGTAATTACACTTAGACCACTTGACTTAGTTGATTACAACAGAGAAAGAGCTTTTAAGGAGTTGGCGGAATTTTGCGACTTCAAGTATTACGGAAGCAAGCATCTTGAAAATGTTCTTACTGCATTTATTCAGTTATACTGGCTTCCTAAAAAGTTTGGTGTAGACAAGAGGTCATCACACCTGTCTAGCATGATTGTGTCTGGTCAGATGACCAGAGAAGAGGCTATGGCTGAGATGCAGAAACCAGCTTATGATAAGGAATTGATGGATGAATACATCAGTATAATTAAGAAAAATTTGGGTATAGATGATGAAGAGTTTGATGAAATTATGAATAGCCCAACTCATCAACACACAGAATATAGAACAGAAAAATTTGCACCATTTATTCGCAAACTATTAAGATAGCATATAGACATGGATTAGAGGGATCTGATGAAATTACTAAAGATTTGCTGTAGCAAATGGGTTAATGAGAGCAGAGACTACAGGGAGCTAGGGGTATACAGTGAAGAGGGGGCTGAGATATCGGTACTTGTTAAAGGCGATATTGGGGATAAACCTAAAAAAGACATAGTTGAAGGGTTTGAAGTGTTAAGATATACGACAAAACCTTTTGGTGAAAAGGCTCCGAGTGCTTTTAACAAGCTCATAAGCTTGTTTCAATGGGCTAGTTTTGCAAGAAAGCAGCAACCAGATATTATATCTGGACATGACCTTCTTGCTTTAACTATTGGTTGGCTATCAACCTTTTTCACAATAAATAAACCTAAACTAATTTATGATTCACATGAATTTGAGATTGGGCGAAATGCGGATCGATCAGGGTTCTCAAAGTGGTTAGTTTTGCACTGGGAGCAATTTATGATTAAGAGAAGTACTCTGACGATAGTTGTGAACGAAAGCATTGCAGATGAAGTAGCAAAGCTTTATGAATTAGATGAAAAACCTACTGTCGTGAGAAACATACCGATTAGCTTTGAAGTAGATGAATCAGAGTGTAAGAAAGTTAAAAAGCAATATTTAGAAAAGCTTGGTGTTGAAAAACTGCTAATATATCATGGGCTGGTATGCAGCGGCAGAGGGATAGAATCAACTATAGAAGCCTTATCCATGCTTGAAAGTGTGGGGTTAGTTGTTGTTGGGAACCCGGATTCACCAGAGTATTTAGAAAAGCTAAGACAAATGACGAGGCAGTTTAACGTTGAAAAAATGGTAGATTTTCATGACGCGGTGCCACACGAGGTTCTTTGGAAGTTTGTTGGGGCGGCAGATCTGGGAATTGTCATGATATCACCCGTTTCCAAGAGTTATTATTATGCACTCCCTAATAAATTATTTGAATGCATACAATCTGGCGTGCCTGTCATTGGATCAGATCTTCCAGAAATAAAGAAAGTTGTTGTTGGATACAATGTAGGGGCGTTAGCGATTCCAGACAATGCAGCGAGCATTGCAGAAGCAGTAAAAGGTTTAATTTGCGACCAAGAAGCGTATGACAGCGTTAAATCTAATGTCGAATTAGCAAAAAAACAACTGTGTTGGGAAAACGAGAAAGTGGTGTTAGCTAAGGCTTTCAACAAAATTTCACAGTAACTTTAAAAAGCTTGCACACATTGGAAATATTGACATCTTAAGTTATTATTATATATAATTATTCGAATTAGTTTAGCTATTACTTTGTATAATATCGATTAACTTAAGAGCTAATCGTTGATGTAGCAAACACATACAAGAAAGGTATAAAGGTATCATTAATGAGCATGAAGGAAAGGTTACTCGAGAAAATCGCAAAGCGAGACATTACTGTGGGAGTTGTAGGCCTGGGATACGTAGGGCTTCCGCTTGCTGTCGAAAAGGCCAAGGCAGGTTTCAAGACCATCGGCTTCGATGTGCAGGAAGAAAAAGTTAAGATGGTTAATGAGGGACACAACTACATTGGGGATGTAGTCAACGAAGATCTCAAGGAGCTGGTAGAGAGCGGCAAGATGAAGGCTACATCAGACTTTTCATTCGTAAAGGATGTCGATTTCATCGCAATATGCGTGCCAACTCCTCTTGACAAGCATCAGGAACCTGACATCAGCTATGTAAAGTCATCGGCAGAGGCTATTTCAAAGCACCTGTCTTGTGACACGATGGTTGTGCTTGAGTCCACAACTTATCCGGGAACTACAGAGGAGCTTTTGCTTCCAATCCTAGAAGAGGGCTCCGGACTAAAGTGCGGAGAAGACTTCTATCTCGGGTTTTCGCCGGAACGCGTTGACCCGGGGAACCTGATTTACAAGACAAAGAACACTCCAAAGGTAGTTGGTGCAGTTGGTAAGGAGGCGACAGAAGTAATTTCCGCGATGTATAGAGAGGTTCTCGAGGGAGAAATATACGAGGTTTCCTCACCTGCTATCGCAGAGATGGAGAAAATACTGGAGAACACTTATAGAAATATCAACATTGGTCTTGTGAACGAGCTCGCAATGCTCTGCGACAAGATGGGGATTTCACTGTGGGAGGTAATCGAGGCAGCAAAAACTAAGCCATACGGCTTCCAGGCATTCTATCCGGGTCCCGGTCTCGGCGGACACTGCATCCCGCTGGATCCGTATTATCTGACATGGAAGGCAAGAGAATTCGGGTTCCACACATCTATGATTGAGAGCTCAATGATTATTAACGACAGGATGCCGGAGTACACAGTAGATAGAGCGGCATCGGTTCTTAACAACCACAAGAAGGCTCTCAACGGTGCCAGAGTCCTAGTGCTCGGGGTTGCTTACAAGAACAACATCGATGACTATAGAGAGAGCCCTGCGCTTAACGTAATCGATATCCTTAAGGACAGAGGCGCGGAGACTGATTTCTATGATCCATGGATTTCAAAATATAAGAGACATGGTAAATGGCACAATGGTATCAGCGGGATAAACGCAGATATAATTAAGGGATATGACCTCATACTCGTTGCGACTGCACACGATGCATTTGACTATGAGATGATTAGAAAGAATGCAGTAGCAATATTCGATACTCGCAATGCATTCAAGGACGTGAAGGAAAGAGACAATATTTCTCTCCTATAAGCCCGGCAAAATACAATTAACAAAGTAATGAGATTTCCGGAGGATATGTAAATGAAATATGCATTGATTGGATGTGGTAGAATCGCAACAAATCACGTGACTGCTGCAGTAAATAATAATATGGAGATAGTTGCGGTATGCGATATCGTGCCAGAGAAGATGGAAGCGATTCTCAAAAAGCACGGCTTGGTTGATGACAAATCAATCAAGAGATATACTGACTACAAAAAGATGATTGAAGAGAATGAGCTTGAGCTTGTCAGTATCGCGACTGAAAGCGGAAAACATGCATCAATTGCGCTAGATGTAATCGATGCAGGTATTAACGTGATTATAGAGAAGCCGATGGCTATGAATATTGCTGATGCTGAAGAGATTATAAAGAGAGCCGCGGAGAAGAACGTAAAGGTCTCGGCTTGTCATCAGAACAGATTTAACGTAGCTATTCAGGAAGTAAGAAAGGCTATCGAAGGAGAGCGTTTCGGCAAGTTATCACACGCATCCATCAATGTCCGCTGGAACAGGAATAAGGGATATTACGACCAGGCTCCATGGAGAGGAACTTGGGAGGAAGATGGCGGCTGCCTCATGAATCAGTGCATCCACGGAATTGATCTTCTCAGATGGATGATGGGGGACGAGGTAGTGGAAGTTTATGGAGCAACCAGACAGCAGTTCCATGATTATTTAGAAGCTGAGGATGTCGGAGTAGCTGTGGTTAAGTTCAAGAACGGTGCTATCGGAACAATTGAGGGAACGACCAACGTATATCCTCAGAATCTCGAAGAGACACTGTATATATTTGGAGAAAACGGAACAGTAAAGGTTGGGGGAAAGTCCACCAACACCATTGACGTGTGGGATTTCAAAGACGAGACAGCTGAAGACGAGAAGAACAAGGGTCTCGAGGAAGAGACAAGCAATGTATATGGCAATGGGCACACAAGCCTGTTCGCAGACGTAATCGAAGCAATCAATGATGACAGAGCTCCTTACGTAGACGGAGTTGCCGGGAGAAATGCGCTGGAGATGGTTCTCGCTATTTACAAGAGCCAGAAGGAAGGCGTTCCGGTTAAGTTTCCATTGACAGATTTTGCAAGCACTGATATGCGAGGCGAATTCAAGTAGAAGCGGAGGAAGATAATGGAATTTAGAGATTTAAAAAAACAGTATGCTGTGCTCAAAAATGATATAGATCGCCATATTGATGAAGTCATTGCCAGCAGCAGATTTATCGGAGGCCGCAAGGTTTCAGAGCTTGAGGAAAAGCTGGCGGCATACGTTGGTACAAAGCACTGCGTTACATGTGCAAACGGAACAGATGCACTTGAACTCGCACTTATGGCTTGGGGAATAGGAAAAGGAGATGCTGTATTCGTTCCTGACTTCACATTCTTCTCATCCGGCGAGATTGTGGCAATTCTAGGAGCTACACCGGTTTTTGTCGACGTAGATGAAGATACTTTCAACATGAACTCTGTTTCGCTGGAGAAAGCGATAAATGAAGTTATAGCGGACGACGAACTTAAGCCGAGGGTAGTTATTCCTGTTGATCTCTTTGGACTACCGGCTAACTTCGTTAAGCTAAGAAAGATTGCCGACAAGTACGGTCTCAAGATCCTCGAGGATGGAGCTCAGGGCTTCGGAGGCGAGATCGACGGCAAGAGAGCGTGCAGCTTTGGAGATATCTCAACGACTTCGTTCTTCCCGGCAAAGCCGCTCGGTTGCTACGGAGACGGGGGTGCAATCTTTACAGACGATGATGAAGCAGCAGAACTCATCAGGTCATACTGTGTGCACGGAAAGGGCAAGATGAAGTACGACAATGTGCGCATCGGAATGAATTCCAGACTCGATGCTATTCAGGCGGGCATCCTTCTTCCTAAGCTGGCAGCATTTGCAGAGTATGAAATAAAAGATGTTAACGCAGCAGCTGCGAAGTACACAGAGCTTCTGAAGGGCATGGTAACTACACCGGTAATTCCTGAAGGATTCCTGAGCAGCTGGGCGCAGTACACGATAAAGCTTGATAGCAGAGAACAGAGAGATGCGCTTCAGGGATTCCTCAGGGATAGATCAATTCCTTCGATGATTTACTATCCAAAGCAGATGCACAAGCAGGAGGCATTTGACGGTGAGAAAAATTACGAGATAGACTACTCGGTGACGAATAAGCTTTGCGATACGGTTCTGTCCCTACCGATCCACCCATACATTTCAGATGAGGATGTGGATGAGGTTGTATCGGTGATTAAGGAGTTTTTAGGAAAGTAAGAATAATGAAAATAATCGTTTCACACGATGTAGATCATTTATATGGGAGCGACCATTACAAAGACTTAATCTACCCGAAACTGTGGGTAAGAGAGACTTTATCGTTTTTGAAGCGTAATATAACATTTTCTCAATGGTGGAGACGCTTGCTTGGTGTTTTTTCAAGAGAGAGAAATTATATTGAGCAACTGATGAAGTATGATGAAGGTAATGGTATACCTTCGTCATTCTATTTTGGAATGGATAACATACTAGGGATGTCTTATAAATATATTAAGGCAATTCCATATATTAAAAAACTTCAAAGTCATGGTTTTGATGTTGGTGTACACGGAGCGTCTTTCGATGATGAAGAAAGTATGCTCATAGAATTTAATCGATTCAAAGAGATTGCAGGAGTAAGTCCATTGGGAATCCGCATGCATTACGTGCGCTATGATGACGAAACTTTTGAAAAGCTGAGTCGATGTGGATATCTCTATGATGCAACTGAATTTGTGAAAAGAGAAGGAACCTGCCTAAAAGAGCCTTATAAGGTTGGTCGCATGTGGGAGTTTCCGCTTAGCCTAATGGACGGATACCTACCGAAAAAACCGGAAGGCAAGAAGGAAGCATCACTAATGTTGTTGCAGGAGGCTGAAGAAAAGGGGTTGCCATATTTTTCGATATTGTTTCATGATTATCAATTTTGCGATGGGTATGCATATGAACGAGATTGGTATATGTGGCTTGTTGAGTATTTAAAGAAATGTGGATATACTTTCATTTCATACCTTGATGCAGTACAAGAGTTGGAGGGCATTGACTCTAATGACGACTACGAATAGTGATGTTACAACAGAATATGCTAATTCGATTTTTGAGCAGCCGTGGTATATTGATGCAGTTACTAATGGCAATTGGACAGAAGTAAAAGTTGAAGAAAAAGATGCCGTTGTAGCTAGGTGGGCAGTCCCATACGATGGCAACAAGATAAAAATGCCAGGTGAAACCCAGACTTTAGGAATATGGTTTGCACCTAACACTAAACTTAGTAAGCAGCAGAAGTATATAGAGGAACTCGTTCGCTCACTTCCAAAAAAATCTGGAATTGATCTTATGCTAGATCCTATCAACGACTACTTCCTTCCATTTAAGTGGCTTGGATTTAAAATTAGCCCAAGGATAACTTATCGATTCACAGATGTTACAGATATAGAAGCAGTTAGAGCTAAATATGATAAGACTGTTCGTAAGAACATCAAGAGCGCAAGCAATAAAGTTGAGATAATTGAAGATAGCAGTATTGACAATCTGTATGATATGTTAAAAAAAACATTTGAGAACCAGGGAAGAAGTTGCCCTCATAAAAAAGAATTTATAAAGAAAATTTTCGATACTTGTAATGAACATGATGCGGCGAAAATTATTACAGCAGTCGATAATAATAACAATGTGCATGCTTCTTCCTTATTTATATACGATGAAAATACTTGCTACTATTTGATTGCTGGAGCAGACCCTAAATTTAGATCAAGTGGAGCTCAGACATTAGTGCTGGATGCGGGAATAGAGTTTGCATCTAAACATTCAAGAGCTTTTGATTTTGAAGGTTCAATGATAGAGGGTATAGAGAATTTCTTTAGAAGATTCGGAGCAGATAGAGTTATGTATTATCAGGTGGAGAAAAAGGGGTTAATCGGTGAGATGATGAGCATCCTTAAACCGAGAATAAAGAAGTTGCTGAGATATAAAAATTAGGAGAGAACAATGCAAAAGGTGTGCCATGTTACGAGTGTTCATGATGCGCTTGATGACAGAATATATTACAAAGAATGTCTGTCTTTAACAGAAGAAGGATATCAAGTCTTTCTGGTTGCCCCAGGTGAAACCTTTACAAAAGACGGAATACAAATTATTGGCTGTGGTGAACAACCGAGAAGCCGCATTGAAAGGTTTTCAAAGTTTTGCAAGAAGGTGTTTCAAAAGGCGCTCAATATTGATGCAGATGTTTATCATTTTCATGATCCGGAAATGCTAAAATATGCTGCTAAATTAGCTAAAATGCATAAGGTTGTTATATTTGACAGCCACGAAGATGTGCCGGCACAAATATTAGATAAACCGTGGATTCCTAAACGCTCAAGACAATTTGTTTCGAAAGTGTACAAGCGTTTAGAGACAAAGTACGTAAAAGAGCTGTCAGGAGTAATTACTGCAACTGAATATATAGAAAACAAATTTAAAGACAGGGCAAAAAGAACAGAAACCATTAAGAACTACCCTAAGCTAGATGAAATAATAAAAGATGAAACAGCATTTGCTGAAAGGGATAAAGCAGTTTGTTATGCAGGGGGCATTTCCCACATACGTGGAGAGAAGATAATGGTTTCAGCGATGGAGGAGATGGAAGGTTATTCTCTGAAGCTTGCAGGAAACTGTGATGATGAAACACTTAAAAATTCTAAGCCTAAAAATGTAGAATATCTTGGCGTGTTAAGCAGGGAAGGTGTAAATGATCTATATGCCTCAAGTAGAGTGGGAATTTGCGTGTTGTTACCTACAGCGAATTACATAAATTCGTTGCCTATCAAAATCTTTGAGTATATGGCAGCGGGGTTGCCAATTATTGCATCTGATTTTCCAATATGGAGAGAAATAATTACCGAAGCCAATTCGGGAGTATTGGTTAATCCTGAGGATATAGTTGCTATTAGAGATGCAATTAAGTATTACATCGATCATCCAGTGGAAGCGCAGGAAACTGGGGAAAGAGGCTACGGAGTAGCAACAGGGAAGTATAATTGGAGAGTTGAAGGGAAAAAGCTTGTAGACTTTTATAAAAAGCTGTTAGTGTAATTACAACAATTATTTCTGAAATAGGGAGCGAATAAGTTATGGTTGTAAAATCAAAAAAAAGAAATAATGTGCTATTAGCCGCTTCAAGGCTATTGGGACTCGTTTACTTGGTTGCTGCATTGGTATTTGAAGCTACATTGCTAGTAACGGATTTTTTACCAAAAAAATGGCTTCTAACATTACTTATAGGTGTTTTTATCGCAAGCGCGGTTTTATTTATTCAGCTATTTTTTAGAAATATAAAAAGAAAATCTAGAATAGTGGCGGTAGTAATTAGCATAATGCTTTCCATTGTATTTGTGGTAACATCAGTATATGCAGCTAAAACAGCTAGCTTTTTGAACAAGATTTCAAAGGCAAAAAGTGTTGGTAATACAAAAATTGCTGAAAAGCCTTTTACAGTGCTTATAAGTGGCATGGACACTACAGGAAAGATTGATGAAGAAGCTCGAAGTGATGTCAATATGCTTGTTACAGTAGACCCCCAAAAGCACAAGATTCTTCTAACATCTATCCCTAGAGATTACCTGGTTAAATTACCTTCGAAAGACAATGCTGAAGATAAATTAACTCATAGCGGACTATATGGAATTGACGAGACGAGAAGTGCTATAGAAAAGCTTCTTGATGTAAAAATCGATTATTACGTTAAGGTAAACTACAATACCGTTGTACAGTTTATCAATGCTATTGGTGGAATTTATATTAATTCGGATCATGCATTCACTACATATATAGATCACTATCGCATTAATAAGGGTACCAACTTCCTTAAAGGAGAACAAGCACTAGCATTTGCCAGAGAGAGACAAGCGTTTAAAGATGGAGATAATCAACGAGTTAAGAATCAACAGATTGTACTCAAGGGTATTTTCCACAGGTTCACACAATCACCTGAGATAATCGCAAAGTATACGAAGATTCTAGACAGAATTGCACCATATATGGAAACTGATATGTCTCCTGCTGAGATTAGAGCACTTGTAAAGCTTGAACTAAAGAATCATCAAGAATGGAAGATAGAAAACAACGCAGTTGAAGGGGCGGGTGATTCAACGAGACGTGTTTACTCAAGCGGATCTACACCAGTCTATGTCATGACACCAGATAAAGAGAGTATTAAAAAAGCTCATG
>ERZ773028.38-NODE-38-length-127626-cov-31.117840_pt1 | contig 127626 bp, 97 predicted proteins | sample MGYA00511123_ERZ773028 | MGnify/ENA primary metagenome ERZ773028 (study PRJEB29015, sample SAMEA2738134) | human oral metagenome | biome: human oral; feature: human-associated habitat; material: saliva | place: China | collected 2206 ... | reverse complement strand
TAGGCGCACGGAGAGCCGGGTGCGTTCGCTCAGCGGCGGGATAATCGCGTGGATGCGCCTGCCGTGCTCGTCGCTAATATCAGCCGCCGGATGCGCGGCATCCAGCTGCCCGCCGTGCCTGCGGATGAGCCGCTCGGCGAGGTCACGCACGCGCCGCTCATTGCCGAGGCTCAGCCCCACGGGGCGGGTGGTTCCGTTGATCCCTGCCCAGATATCACAGGGTGAGTTCACGTAGATATCGGTGATGGTTCCGGCGCGTTGTCCCTCGTCGAGGAGCAGATCGAGGGCGCCGAGGCCATAGAGTTCCGCGGCGAGGTAGCGCAGCGCGGTCTGCCGGTTAACGGGTACGTATTCCACGCTGGGGTAGCTCCAGGAGGCGGGCGCGGGTTGCACCGTTTTGGTGCGAAATTTTCGGGGCTTCGCCACATTAGTTCCGTCTGCGCCCGTTCCTTCTGCGCTCGCGTTCCCCCAGGCATTCCCTTGGCATCCGCCGTCGATGGCACAGATTGCCTCGTCCACGGCGTTTTCGAGAATCTCACGGAGGGGCTGGGATTCTTGGAGTAACCCACCGCCCGCGGCACTCACAGCGTTTGCACCACCCGCGGCGACTACACCCTCTGTGGGCGGCCGCTCCCCTGCCTTCTCGACCGTCTTCTCGAGCCCGGCGCTGAATCCGTTACTGGGTCCGGCACTGAACCCGGCACTAAAACCGCCCAGGGCGATAGCGCTCATCTGCGGCGAGCGCAGAATCAGCTCGCGGGCGTGCAGGGCGACGGCGCGGGCGCGATAGTCTTCGGGAATGAGCAGGGCGGGTAGCGAGTGCGCGCGGGTATTCTGGACGTCCGTATTCTGTATGCCCGTATTCTGTGCGCCCGGCTGATTCACGCCCTGTGCGGCACGCGGCGGGCAACCGTTAGGAGCGGCAGTGTTACTGGCTGGGTGCCCGGCGGGATTGCTGTAGGGATTCATGGCGGGGTTCATGACTCTAGGAGAGCATTGCGCCCGCCCCGAATTTTTAAGAGAATGAGCGTTCTGTGGATAACTCCTCGCATGCACCGAAATATCCACGATGCACGTACCTTAAACGAACAAAACGCACGCATCCGGCGCTTTTATGACAAACCACTCGTAAATTCTGGTGATAACCACGCACCACCCGTTCTACCGACACATCCTCGATAATGGAAGAATGTACGTTCTGCTCAGTCCTGCCACCGGCGCGGGTATTACCGCCCAGACCGGCACCCCCGTGCACCCGGTCACGTCGGCTATTGCCGCGGGTGCGTCCCCGCGCGGTGCTCAGCCGGTGACCTCGTGGGGTGCTTTTCATTTTTCGGCGCCGACCGCTGAGCAGTTGCAGGATCCGACCTTTATTCCGCGGATTACGCGTGCGGATCGGGTGAGTGCGGCGAATCTTCCGGCGTATGTGCGAGAGGTGGAGCGGCAGGCGGCAGATTCGGCGCAGGCGCGTTTCCCCCGCTGGATTTGGGCTGATACCCGCCACGTTGATCCGTTGCTTCTGCGCCGCGGGGTGCGGGTGCATCTGTGCCATGATTTGCGTCTGGTGCAGCGGATTTTGGTGACTGCCGCTACGCATCCGAGCGGTTTTGTGGAGTACAGCCCGGTGCTGGATCTTTCTGATGTGCGTGAGGCGGCTGAGCCTCAGGGGTATCTGCCGGTGGCGCGGCAGATTCAGGGCCAGGAAGAGCTGTTCGGCGCTGATTTTTTGAGTGCTCCCGCTACCAACACCACCCAGTCCCCTGCTGATTCTTCCCCCGATTTCTTTGAGGCGGCGCCTCACGAGCCTTTTGCCCCGCAGTTGGCGGCGGGCCCGGTGACTCTGCTGCCGGAGCATCCGGTGGTGCGTGTGCTGATGCGTGAGTGGCTGGCGCAGGCGCGCGCTATTAGCGAGTCGAGGCACCCGGAACGGCTGCGTCTTTTGGCGGCGGCTGAGTCTGCCGGTGCGTTGGTGGCGGCTGAGATTGGTTATTACGGCATCCCGTTTAATGTGCAGGCGCATCATGAGCATCTGTGCGAGTTGTTGGGTCCGCGCCCGGTGCCTGGGGAGCGTCCGCAGAAGATGCAGGAGTTGGCGGAGCAGATTCAGCGCATGCTGTTTATGCCGTCGTTGAACCCGGATTCGCCGCAGGATCTTTTGCGCGCTCTGCAGTCTGCGGGGGTTTCGGTGAAGTCTACGCGTTCGTGGGAGTTGAAGAGTTGGGCGGAGGCGATTCCGGCTCAGCGGGAAAAGCGTTGGGCGCTGATTGACCCGATTCTGCGTTATAAGAAGCTGTACCGTATTTGGACTGCTAACGGCTGGACGTGGGCTGATACTTGGGTTTCTGAGGGCGCGTTCCACCCGCATCTTGAGGTGGGCGGAGCCGCGACCGGGCGCTGGGGCGCTTCCGGCGGTGGTGCGTTGCAGCTTCCTGCGGAGATTCGTCAGGCGGTGCAGGCGCCGGAGGGTCAGGTGCTGACGGTGACGGATGGCTCGCAGATTGAGCCGCGTATTCTGGCGGCGTTGAGCCGTGATGAGGCGCTCGCTTCGGCGGGTCGTGGCGCTGACCTGTATGCGGGTATTGCCGAGTTGGCGCGTCTGAAGGGTGTGGGTTTGACGGAGCGTTCCCACGCGAAGGTGGGCATGCTGGCGATTATGTATGGCGGTCGCAGCGGTGAGATTGGTGCCCTGTTGCCGCATGTGGCGGCGCTTTTTCCGCAGGCGATGGAGTTTACGGAGCGTGCCGCGCGCATTGGTGAGGCGGGCGGTCAGGTGACGACTTTTTTGGGTCGTACGTCCCCGCCGGTGGATGAGCGTTTCCGTGAGATTGTGGCTGATCGGTCTTCGCCGGCGGCTGAGTCGCGTGCGGTGTCGACTGCGCGTGCGCACGGGCGTATGACCCGCAATTTTATTGTGCAGGGTACGGCGGCTGAGTGGGCTCTGTGCTGGATGGGCGCGGTGCGTTCTCGTCTGTTGTCGGAGCGGATTTTTGGTATGCCGATGCGCACTCGCATTGTGTATTTTTTGCACGATGAGCTTCTGCTGTGCGGTCCCGAGCTGGAGGCGGATCGCGTGGAGCGTATTGTGCGTGAGGGCGCTGCGGAGGCGGCGCGTCTGCTGTTCGGTCGGGTGCCGGTTGATTTTCCGGTGTCGGTGGCGCGGGTGCGCAACTACGCAGACGGTAAATAATCTGCGGTAAATGATCAGCCGCGCATAAGCGGCACCGTGCAACAAAAAATAGGGGCGGCGGGTAGCTTCGTTCAAGCTACCTGCCGCCCCTATCTGCACCATATAGCCGCTAGTCAAGCGCTTATTCTGCGAAGAGCTTTACTCCTCGTAGCCGGGTGCCGGGCGCATCTTTTTTGTATCCCAGGGCACGGTCCAGCCGAGCGAGTCGAAGATCCGGTCCAGCAGAATTGCAGTGAATCCCCAGACCGTGAATTCTTCGCCACCGGGCATGCGCACATCGAAGGCGGGGGTGCGGTGTGAGGTGCGGCCGCGTTTGACGTAGGCGGTGTGCCGGTTGGCGGGGTTGAGCAGGTCGCGCACGGGCACGCGGGCGATGAGCGCGGACTCGTTGTGGTCGACGACTTCGACGGGCACGGGGCTGTTCCACCAGCCGATGACGGGAGTGACCATGAAGTTGCTGATGGGTAGCGGCAGGGTGTGCAGCTGGCCGAGGATCTGCACGCCGGCGGGGTCGAGCCCGGTTTCTTCGACCGCCTCGCGCAGGGCAGCGATGTGGGCGACGGGTTCGCCGGTGGTTTCGGCGAGCGCGTAGTCTTCGGGGTCGATTTTGCCGCCGGGGAAGGCGGGCTGACCGGCGTGTGAGCGCAGGGTTGCGGCACGTACGAGGAGCAGTACATCCAGGTCGGCGCTGACGTTGTCGGGGCAGCCGTCAAATTCGCCGGTGGAGGGCGAGTTGTCGAGCACGCCGAAGAGGATCAGCACGGCGGCTTCTTTGCTCAGGGGGCTGGCGGGTGCGCTGCGCAGTAGGGCTTGGACGTCGAATTCCACGCCGCCCTCTGCGAGAGCCGCCAGTGCCTGCTGGGCGGGGTGCTGTGCATCCTGCCCCGCCTGTTCGGATTGCGCCGGTTCGGATTGTACCGACTGCTCGGGTGCGCTCATCTGTGTACCTCTCTTCTGCGCGGGCTGCATTCCGGTTCAGGTGCCATTAGGCGCTGAGCGGGTAGCCTTCTGCCATGAGTTCGCGGCGGGTTGCGCCCTGCAGGAATCGCAGGTGCAGGTCTTCTCGGCCGGGTGCCATTTCGTATTTCATGAGTTTACGTGCTGCTTGTTCGTTCGTTTCCCCGGCCCCATAGGACGGGCAGAGGTCGGCGACGGGGCATACGCCGCAGGCGGGCTTTTTGGCGTGGCAGATGCGGCGGCCGTGGTAGACCATGCGGTGTGAGAAGAGCGTCCAGTCTTTGCGTTCGATGAGTTCGGCGACGTCTTTTTCGACCGTCTCGGGGGCGTCTGAGGTGGTGAATCCCATGCGGCGGGCGAGGCGGCCGAAGTGGGTGTCTACGGTCAGTCCGGGCACGTCGAAGGCGTTTCCGAGGACGACGTTCGCGGTTTTGCGGCCGACTCCGGCGAGTTCTACGAGCTCTTCGAGGGTTGAGGGAACCTGCCCGTTGTGGCGTTCTACGAGCTGCTGGGAGAGGGTGACGATGGAGCGTGCCTTGGCGCGGTAGAAGCCGAGGGACTGAATGTAGGGTTCGACCTCTTCGGTACGTGCGGAGGCGAGCGCGGCGGCGTCCGGGTAGCGTGCGAAGAGTGCACCGGTGACGGAGTTGACGCGCACGTCGGTGGTTTGTGCCGAGAGCACGGTGGCGATGAGTAGCTCGAAGGGGTTGTCAAAGTCGAGTTCTGCAACGGCGTAGGGGTAGGTTTCGCCGAGGACGCGGTTGATTTTGCGAGCGCGGCGCACAGTGGCGAGGTGGCTTTCGGGTGCACGTGCGTTGAGGCGGCGTGCGGCGGCTGCGGCTTTGAATTCGGGAACGAATCGGATCTGCAGGAGCGATTCGGCGTTCTCTGCCGCGTTGTTCTCAGCCGCGTTATTTTCTGCCGCGGTGTTCTCTACTTCGGTGCGGGTGGCGTTCTCGGTCATAGCGCGAGGGTACCGGGCTTGGGTGTGTGGGCGGTAGCGAGGTTCACCGTACTTGGCTCGCTTCTCATCATTTTCTGTGTCTCATCTTTTTTGGGCAGTTCGCGCCGGCTAGCGCTCAGCGGGCGCTCACTGTGCCACACTGGTTTTATGTCAGATACGATTTTTGTGCTTAATGGACCGAATTTGAACCTGCTTGGGCAGCGCCGCCCCGAGGTGTACGGCTACACCACTCTGCACGATATTGAGCGTATGGTGCGTGAGCGCGCGGCGGATCATGGTTTTGATGTTGAGTTTATGCAGTCGAATCATGAGGGCGCGATGGTGGATGAGATTCAGCGTGCTCGTACTCGTGGCGCGGCGATTATTATCAACCCGGCGGCGTACACGCACACTTCGGTGGCGCTGCACGATGCGCTGGAGGCGGCTGAGCTTCCGGTGGTTGAGGTGCATCTGTCGAATGTGCATCGTCGTGAGCAGTTCCGTCATCATTCGTTTGTGTCGCCGCAGGCTACCGCGGTGATTGCCGGTGCGGGTGCGTACGGCTATGTCATGGCGGTTGATTTCCTCGCCCAGCATTTGGCGGAATAGTCCAGCGCTTCGCGGAATAACAGCGCGCCGCCTCCTTTCGTTAAATAGTTCAGGCTCCCGTTCCTCGTGTGAGGGCGGGAGCCTGAACTTTTATCGCTATTTAGCGGCTAGTTACTTGCGGCAGGTGCCGGTGGAGACTGCGGCGGTGTTGTCGCCGCCTTCAGCCAGTGCCTGCTTGAGGGTACTTGCGGTGACGGCGTAGCCGGTCTGGCCGCTGGTTGCCTTACCGAAGATCATGCCGACCACGTTGCCGTTCTCGTCGAGGACGGGGCCGCCGGAGTTGCCGTGCTGCACGTCAGCTGCCAGCTGGTAGACCTGGCGCATGGCGTTGGCACGGCCGGTGTCGGCATCGATGGTCTGGGTGTTGCCGATGCCCTGCACGGTGGCGGGTAGCGCCTTGAACGGGCCGCCCTTGGGGTAGCCCATGAAGGTTACAAGACTACCTGCGGCGGCGTTGGTGCCGATGTTCAGCGGTTCGAGCGGCAGCTTGGGAACGCTGATGAAGGCGATGTCCTGTTCGCTGTCCATGTAGACGACGGTGCCGGGCCAGGTGCGGCCGCGGGAGTCCTGCACGACCGGGGAGGTCACACCGGCGACCACGTGGGCGTTGGTGACGACCAGGCCGTTATCTGCCACGAAGCCGGAGCCGGTGGAGGTGTAGCCGCACTGCTCTGCGGCACCCAGAATCTCAACCACGGAGGCTGCCGCCCGATCCAGCCCCGCAGATTCTACGGTCTGGGTGGGGGCACTGGTTTCGGGGGCGATGAGCTGGCTGACTTCCGGAATGGTTCCGAAGGCGAGCACGTCGTTGCGTACCGTGTTGATGCGGTCCTTGACGATCTCGGGGGTGGAGGCGACCATCCAGGAGAGGGTCTTGGATTCGCTGAGCGCAGTGTTGAGCTGCGGGATGGGTACGGTGCGCATGGAGATGGTCAGCACGACCATGACCAGGGCGCAGGCGGCGAGGTTCAGTACGCCGCCGAAGAAGCGTTCAATGCCCTTGAGCGGGGTGATGTCGGTGACGCGGCGGATGGTACGTCCGGCGATGAGGCCGAGCCACTGTCCGATGGTCAGGCAGATGATGAGCACGCCGACGGCGGTAATGAGGCTCCACTGGGATCCCACGGATGCCACGGCGAGGGGCACGAGCCAGGCTGCGGCGCAGACGCCCAGGCCCAGGCCGAGGAAGGTTCCGAGGGTGGTGAAGAATCCGCTGCGGACTCCGGCGAGGAAGTAGAGCAGCAGAATGATGGGGATAGCAATATCAAGCAGGTTGATGCCAGTCGTCACGACTAATTGCCTCCTTGGTGGGTAGAAGTGGTCACGGTGTGCCCATTGTGGTTGGTGCGGGCTGCGCCCGGTGAGTGTGGTGGCGTTTGTTGGGCCGATAAAGGACACACCTGAATGCTTGATATTAGGTGCCGAACCTGTGGGGAAGCTTTGAATTTGCCCGAAAGAAATAACTTTTGTTGTAAAGCTTGTCCTATTGGAATGCATAAAGCACTTTTTTAGGGTACGCTCATATCAGTTGAATATGTCACACTAGCTTGAGCCTTCTCACATTTCAGATGTTGAGACGCATGACACCGGTTCGGGCTCACTCACTGAACATTTACGAGCTTCGGCTCATCACCTCATATCTAGGAGAACTTTATGGATCTCGAGATCCTCCGTCGCACCCCTCTCTTTGCTAACCTCGACGACGCAGCTTTCGCTCTGCTGACCGATGATATTCAGGAGATTGACCTCTCCCGCAACGCTGTCCTCTTCTACGAGGGCGACCAGGACGACCAGCTCTTCGCTGTGCTCTCCGGTAAGGTCAAGCTGGGTCGCACCGCCGCTGACGGCCGCGAGAACATGGTCGCAATCATGGGTCCCGGTGACGTCTTCGGCGAGATGGCTCTCTTCGATCCTTCGCCCCGTTCGACCAACGCTGTGGCTGTTTCTGAGACTCGCCTGGCTGCCATCAAGCACGAGTCCTTCAAACGTGCACAGCAGCTGGACCCCACGATCTCCGATCAGATCATTAAGACTCTGGCTCGCCGCCTGCGCCACGCTAATGAGGCACTGGCTGACCTGGTCTTCTCTGACGTTCCCGGCCGCCTCGCTAAGGCACTGCTGGACCTGGCTGACCGCTTCGGCCGCCCCGCGACCGACGGCGTGCTCGTTGCTCACGAGCTGACTCAGGAAGAGCTGGCACAGCTGGTTGGTGCATCCCGCGAGACCGTGAACAAGGCTCTTGCCGAGTTCGTTTCTCGCGGCTGGATTCGCCTGGAGGCACGCGCAGTTGTCATTCTGGACCTGCCCCGCCTGCGCCAGCGTTCCCGCTAAGGTCTCTTTGAGTTTGGGCATTCTAGGACGCCCTCGCTGAAAGACGCACAGCTTAAATAGATCAGGAGCCGTTTCCCTCTGCATGGGGAAACGGCTCCTGATTTCTTTAACGCTTCATCGTACGAGCGAGCGGTTGCAATACCCTCTTAGAGCGCACCCATCGCGCCGGTGTAGATGGAACCGGTGGTAGCCGGAACCACCTCGGTGAAGGAGAGCATGCACGCGCCGTTGTGGGTGACGAGCACGGGCTTCTTCACCTCAATATTGCGGCGCTTGGACAGCCAGGCCACGGAAGTCTGGGCCTTTGCCAAGGATTCGAGCAGGCACATCACGCCGGGGGTGATGAGCTGGTCGAGGGTGCGTCCCACCGTGTTGGGCTGGCCGATGCGGTCACCGAGTTCGCTGGTGTCCTTGGCTTCGAGCAGTTCACGCACGTTCAGCCAGTCACCCCACACGCCCTTACCAAGCAGCAGCTTCGGGTCCTGACCGACGGGTAGCGCCGTGGTGAAGTAGGCGATGTCGTAGCGCTTGAGGAAGAAGTCCGGGGACTGCCAACGCGCGACCGGGCGCAACAAGTCGGCACGCACGCTCAAACCGCTGGAGGTCAAGAAGTTAGAGAAGCTCTTGTCCTGCTCGGCAACCGCTTCACGCCACGCCATGAGCTCGGGGGTGCTGGAGCGTTCCACCACGTCCTGATCGTCCTCGCCAGCGAGCAGAATGCCAGTCTCTTCAAAGGATTCACGCACGGCAGCCATGACGCTGCGGCGTGCCTGAGTTACGTCAGAAAAGTGGAACTGTTCTTCCCAGTATTCGGCGCCGGGGCCGACCCAGGAGGCCGCCTCATCATCACCGGGAAGAGCCGTACCACCGGGGAAAGCCACCACGCCCAGCGGAGAGGTGCCGGGGCGGTAGGTCAGAATCGTTTCGAGGCCGTTGTCACCATCGCGCACAAAAATGACGGATGCCGCCTGGCGCATCGTGCAACCGGTCGCACCTTCGTTACCGCCTTCACGCCAACTTTCGGCTGCGGTGCGCATGAACTCGGGAATCGTGTAGAGACGCTGGATGCAGGAGGTTCGCGGGTTAGCCGCAGACTGGCGGCCGGTAAACATGCGGGGGCGTTCCACGCCCTCAGCCGGGGTGGGGGTGCCGAAGCGGCGTTCCTGCACCGGCAGGGGCAGAGTCTTGATATCCTGCGATTCGCCGGATCCGTGACCGTCGATACCGTTCACCGTCTTTTGGGCGCCGCTTTGTGCTGCCCGCTGAGCCTGGGCAGCACGAATAGCAGACAGCGGCAGCGCGCCGGTGTACAGATTAGACATACTCAACGATGATCTCGACCTCTACGGGCGAGTCCAGGGGAAGAACGGGAACGCCGACGGCGGAGCGGGCGTGCTGGCCTGCCTCACCGAAGATTTCGCCGAGCAGTTCGGAGGCGCCGTTAATGACGGCGGGCTGAGCGGTGAAGTTCACCTCAGATGCCACGAAGCCGACAACCTTCACGACGCGCTGCACGCGGTCCAGGTCGCCAATGACGGACTTGACCGCTGCCAGGGCGTTGAGCAGGCAGATACCCGCGTACTTCTTCGCATCCTCGGGGGTCACGAAGCCTTCAGCGCCGGAGTCGGAAACCTTACCGGTTTCGGGCAGAGCACCCTCAACGAAGGGCAGCTGACCGGAGGTGTACACGTAGGAGCCGGACGTAACAGCCGGAACGTAGGCTGCAACGGGGGCGGGTGCTACGGGCAGTTCGTAACCGAGTTCGCGGATACGTGCTTCAATACGGGATTCAGTCATGATTACTCCAGAAGGATGGCGGGTGCTGGCACCCAAACGGTGATAGGGGAAATGCTGTAAATCTAAACGCTACTGATATTCAGGCAGCTGTTAAATGGCTAACCGGCGGTCTTCCTCATCTATTCCCGCGCTCCCCTAGTTATAGGAGGGCCGGGATAGCGAGGTGACCGCCGGGTACGCTGCTCTTAGTCAGCCTTCTCGCGCTTAAAGTAGGCGATGGGGTTGCCCTGAGTCGGAGCGACCATGTTCGACGCGGGGGTTGCGCCAGCAGGTGCGGATGCGCCGGGGAGAACAGTTACGAGCTCCCAGCCATCTTCACCCCAGTTGTCGAGGATTGCCTTGGTCGTGTGGATCATCAGCGGTACAGTTGCGTATTCCCATTTCTTCATACCCTCTAGACTAGCTTTCAGGGTCGAATAAGTAAAAGGGATTTACTATGGTTTCGGTCAATGTCCGGCGCTTTTGGAGGCTTTATTCTCAGCGCTGAGGCGCCCACCTCCCTGTGGGGTGCCGAACCAGACTTCCTCTCACAGCTTCATGGGATAAACTGAATGAATGGCTTCATCTAAGAAAACCCGTGCGCGTCGCCGCCCGGGAGATTTTTTGCAGTTCCTCGCGTTCAGCGTGATTGCCGGTTTCCTCGCGGCAATTATTGTCGTACCCCCTGCCGTGAGCTTGGGTATGGTCACGAACGCGTCGATGTCATGGTTCCAGGACCTTCCTGACGACATTGCCGATGGCATCTCCTCCCGTCCTTCTACTATTTACGCTGCTGACGGCAAGACTGAAATCGCGACCTTCTTTGAAGAGAACCGTGAACCGGTCAAGCTGGATCAGATTTCTCAGCATATGAAGAACGCTATCGTCTCGGTGGAGGACCGTGACTTCTACAACCACGGTGCTGTCTCCGCTATCGGTATCGGTCGTGCGTTCCTGAACAACATCATTAACTCCAATAGCGGCCGCCGTCAGGGTGCATCTACCCTGACTCAGCAGTACGTCAACAACCTCATTGTTGACTCCGCTGTGGCTCGTGGTGAGGACGCTACCGCAACCCTGAACGGTAACAAGACCTACGCCGCAAAGATTCGCGAAATGAAGCTTGCGATTTCTATGGAGCAGAACAAGTCCAAGGACGAAATCCTTGAAGGCTACCTGAACATCGTGAACCTTGGTGGTTCGAACTACGGTGTTGAGGCTGCTGCACAGTACTACTGGGGTATTTCCGCTAAGGACCTGAACGTGGCACAGTCCGCGCTTCTTGCCGGTCTGGTGCAGGCACCTAACGTGTACGATCCGACCGTGAACCCCGAACTCGCCCGTGAACGCCGCGACATCGTTCTGGGCACTATGCTCCGCGACGGCAAGATTACCGATAAGGAATACAGCGACGCTATCGCCAGCGATATTAAGCTCAACGTCCACACCAAGTCCCAGGGTTGCTCCCTGGCAGGCGATAAGGCGTTCTTCTGCCGCTACGTGGTCAACTACCTGCTGCAGGATGAGTCCCTCGGCGCAACCGCTGAGCTGCGTAACACCGCCATCAAGCGTGGCGGCCTGAAGGTCATCACCACCCTGAACCCCGAGGCTCAGACCGCGGCAAAGCAGGCAGTTGACTCCACCCAGCCGGCAGCAACCAACTGGAACGACGTCAACTCCGCACTGACCAGTGTTGAGCCCGGCACCGGCCGCGTCATCGCGATGGCACAGAACACCGAGCTCGGTATCCCCGCTGACGCAAACGACCACTCCAAGACCGAGTACAACTACAACGTTGATAGCGCCTACGGTGGTACCCCCGGCTTCCAGCCCGGTTCGACGTTCAAACCGATTATTCTGGCGCAGTGGCTCATCAGCGGCCACGGCGCTAACGCGACCGTGAACGGTACCCAGCTGTTCTGGCCCACCAGCTTCGGCTGGAACGCCAAGTGCTACGACGGCGGTAAGTACTACTACACCGGTCAGCCGAACGGCTGGTCCTACAAGAACGCGGTCAACGGTGGCCTAGGCTACAACACCGCGGCGTACGGTATTCGCCAGTCGTTGAACTCGTACCTGTTCGGCATGCTCTCCCAGATTGACCTGTGCGATGTGCACGACCTGTCCATCAAGATGCACGCCCTGGACGGTACCGGCGAACCGCTGCACAGCATCCCCGACCTGGGTACCAACATTGGTGGTACCAAGTACGGTATCTCCCCGCTGACGAGCGCATCCATGTACGCTATCTTCGCTTCTGAGGGTAAGTACTGCACCCCGCGCCCCATCGAGAAGATCACCAAGACCAACGGTGAAACCATGAAGGAATACCAGAACCAGTGTGAGCAGGTTCTGGATCCGGACATCGCGAACGGTGTCAGCTGGGTTCTGAAGGGTGTTATCCAGCCCGGCGGTTCCGCTTCTCAGCGTGGTATTGGTCTGCCGAACGGTTCGGCTGCGAAGACCGGTACGAACGATAACTCCTCCCAGACCTGGCAGGTTGGCTACACTCGTGGCCTGTCCACCGCGTCTTGGGTTGGTTCTAACAACCTCGGCTTCCGTTCCCTGAACGGTGTGGGCGTTAACGGTCGAGTCCTCGAGTACGTCGATGGTGCAAACTACGCGGGTGCACAGTGGCAGTCGTTCATGAAGACGATCGCACCGAAGTACAACACGAAGGACTTCACCACCCCCAGCGATAAGATTCTGTCGTACAGCTAGAATCACAGCTCATCAGCTGAAGCCTGAAAGGCGATTGATAATGTGTGAAAACGCAGTCAACGCCCGCGTCCCCGTGGCGGTCCCCGGCGCACGCGGCTCCTCCCCGCTCCTGAAGAAGGTAGCGGGGGCGGTAGCCGCCACTGCAGCCTTGGGGGCCGCCACGGCGGCGTATGGGCACTTTATTGAGCTGAACAATTTTCAGCTCCGCACCGAGTCCCTGCCGGTGTTGCCCGCCGGGAGCCCTGACTTTAGGATTCTGCATATTTCGGATATGCACATGATTCCGGGTCAGCAGAAGAAGATTGACTTCATGCACTCGTTGGCTGCGCTGGAGCCGGATTTGGTGATGAACACGGGTGATAACCTCTCCCACGTGGACGGTATGGGCCCGCTGCTGGAGGCGCTCAACCCGCTCATGGACTTCCCCGGCGTGTTTGTGCCCGGTTCCAATTGCTATTTCGCGCCGGTTTTCAAGAACCCGGCACGTTACCTGTGGCAGCCTCGCACCCCGCAGATGATTGAGGAAGGCTCGCGTGTAGCCCTGCCCATTGAGCGGATGCACGAGGCCTTCGAATCGCGCGGCTGGACGGGCCTGGTCAACCGCTACGATACGCTGAACCTTAAGGGTCTGCGTCTGGAGTTCTCCGGTGTGGATGACCCGCACCTGCGCTACGATGAGCACCCCGGCTTCGCCCCCGGCGCCTTCGATGAGGGTGAGGAGCCGAGCGTCCGTATCGGCGTGGCACACGCCCCTTACATGCGTACCCTGCACCGCTTCGTGCAGGACGGTGCGCAGGCTATTTTTGCCGGTCATACGCACGGCGGTCAGGTCTGCCTACCCGGCGGTCATGCCCTGGTCAGCAACTGCGATTTGCCGCCTTCGCGTGCGAAAGGTGTCAGCGAGCAGTCCGGTATTCCGGTTCAGGTTTCTGCCGGTTTGGGTACCTCTCGTTTTGCGCCGGTGCGTCTGTTCTGCCCGCCGGAGGCAATCCTGGTGACCCTCACGGCTCGCGATAAGGGTGAAGCCGACGCTTCGGAAGGTGGCCGCCGCTAATGTCTGAGGCTTCTACAGCACACACGGCTAAGCGCCGCCGTAATCCCTTCCTGGAGACGGCGAGCGAACCGACCCCCGACCCGATCGACTACGCGCACGGTCAGCGTGCCCCGCGCACCCTCGCCGCGTATGCGCGTCCGATTCGTGTGCGCTGGGGTGTGGGTCTGCTGGTGGCGTTCGGTGCCGGTGCCCTTGAGATTTCCATCCCGCAGGTACTGCAGATTATTGTGGATCATCTCTCGCAGAGCACCACCGAGAGCGCCATCTGGATTGCCGGTGGCCTGGTGCTTCTGCTGGGTATTGCGCATGCCTCCTTCATGTATTGGAGGCGCTGGCTGATTGTGGACCCGACCTCCACGATTGAGCTGTCCATGCGCATGAACTTCTTTGACCGGCTGCTCAGCGCCCCGCTTTCTCTGCTGGATCGTTGGCCCTCCGGTCAGTTGCTGACCCGCTCCATGAGCGATTTGGGGACGATTCGCCGTTGGTTGTCTTTCGGTATTGTTCAGATGCTGACTGTTGTGGTGATGTTCCTGGTCGGCGGCTTCTTTATGCTGCGCTCTTCGCCGTCGCTCGCGCTGGTGTTCGTGGTGACCGTGCCGATTCTGGTGCTGTCGCTGGTGAACTTCACCCGCAAGTACTACCGCGCTTCACATGAGATTCAGCAGATGACGGGCGATCTTTCCACCCGTATTGAGGAGTCGGTGCGCGGTATCCGCGTGATTAAGGCGCTGGGTCGCTCCCCCGAGCAGATTCAGGAATATTCCGAGTCCGTGGATGCCCTGCAGGTGCGCGAGTACGGCAGGTCGATGCTGGTGGCTCGCGTTGCCCTGTACCAGGGCCTGATTGTGGGTGTCTCCACGGCGGTGGCGCTGGCTGTGGGCGCTTCGCAGGTTGCGGCGGGCACCTTGAGCCTGGGTGCGATGACCGCCTACTTTGCGGTGCAGACGACTGTGCTCAGCCACGTGACGCGCTCGACCGCGCTGATGTCTGCCTATTTGAGCTATAAGGTGGCGTTGGAACGCCACAACGAGGTTATGGACGAGCCCGATTTTGAGGCGGTGCCGCTGGTTCGTGGCTCCGCGGCTGTGCCCGAGCATCCGCAGGGTGCTTCTGATTCGTCAACAGTAGCTGGAGTGTCTGCCGAGGGCGGCTCCGGGAAGGAAACTATGCAGTACCCCAGCGGTGGCGCAGTATCTGTCACTTTCGATCACGTTCAGTTCAGCTACGATGCTGCCGAAGCGTCTGCAACTATTCCGGCAGAGGTTGCCGGCGCAGACTCCGAGGTGAAGGCACCCGAGGTTTCCGTGCTGAAGGACGTAGATTTCAAGGTCTTCCCGGGCGAGATTCTGGCGCTGGTGGGTGCAACCGGTAGCGGCAAGTCGACCGTGCTGTCGCTGGTTCCGCGTTTCTACGAGCCGACCTCCGGTTCCCTGCGTTTTGGCACCCGAGATACCGCCGACATGTCCATTGAGGAGGTGCGCGCCCAGACCGCGTTCGTCTTTGAGGAGGCGGTGCTCTTCTCCGGCACGGTCCGCGAGAACGTGCTGATGGGCGTTGCTGAACAGTACGAGCGCGGCACCGAGGATGAGGACTACCCCGCCGCAGAAGAGCTGGAGGCGACCCTCCAGACCGCGCTACAGCTGGCTGCGTGCGATTTCGTGGCGGAGCTTCCGCAGGGTCTGGATACCGTCATTGGTGAGGAGGGTCTGAGCCTTTCGGGTGGTCAGCGTCAGCGTCTGTCGTTGGCACGTGCCCTGGCAAAGCGCCCCTCCGTGCTGCTGCTGGATGACCCGTTCTCGGCGCTGGACGTGAACACAGAGGAGCGTATTATTACCGGTCTGCGTGAGGGTCTGGAGGGCCTGGGCGGCGCTACGACCCTGTTGACGGCGCACCGCCCCTCCACCGTGGCGTTGGCGGACCGTGTGCTACTGATGGTTGATGGTGCCGTGGTCGCCGAAGGCACTCACGCTGAGCTGATGGACTCTTCGGAGCAGTACCGTCAGCTGATGACGATGGAGGAGGGCTAATGGCCCATCATCGTCCGGCGGAGCCGCGGGAGCAGATGAGCCCGCAGGAGCGCGCGGAGACTCGCGAACGCTCGATAGCTCTACTGCGCCAGATGTTGCGCCCGCACCGTGGGGCGTTGGCTCTGTCGATTGTTTCGGTGCTTTTGGTCTCGGGTTCCTCGGCGATTGCGCCGATTCTGATTGCCCGCGTCCTGGATAGTTCCATTGAGCCGCTCAAGCAGGGTGACGTTTCTCCCCTGCTGACCCTGCTGGCGTTTTTTGTGGCGGCTACCGCGGTGACCGCGATTTTTTCGTGGGTCAACGTGGCGTACACGGTGCGTGTGTCGCTGGGCGTGGTGGTGTACCTGCGTAAGCGGGTGTTCCGTCACGCGCAGTCGCTGAGCGTGTCGTTCCATGAGCGGTACACTTCGGGCAAGGTCATTTCGCGTCTGACCAGCGATATTGATACGGTCCGTAGCTTCTTGGACAGCGGCATCAGCCAGTTGGCGATTACCTTGCTGTCCATGGTGATTTCTGCGGTCGCTATTTTCCTGCTGGATTGGCGTATTGGTCTGTTCATGCTGGTCATGGGCGTGCCGATTTACTTCTTGACGCGCTGGTTTCAGAAGGCTGCGGTGCCGGTTTTCCGTACGATGCGTACCGAGTCTGCGCATTTGACGAGCCGTTTTGTGGAGACGTTTACGGGTATCCGCGCGGTGAAGGCGTTTGGTGCGGAGGCGCAGATGCGCTCCGAGTACGCTCAGGCGTCGGAGCGTTACCGCCTTGCGGTGATGGATTCGATTAAGATTTTCGGCGTCTACTCGCCCGTGCTGATGCTTTTGGGCAATGTGTTTATTGCCGGTGCGCTAGTGCTGGGTGGTTATGCGGTGCTGGGCGGTACCATGCAGATCGGTACGTTGCTGGCGCTGGTGATTTACGCGAACCGTGTGTTTGAGCCGGTCATGCAGCTCTCTGAGTTCTACAACATGTTCCAGTCGGCGATGTCCGCGCTGGAGAAGCTGTCGTCGTTCTTGGCTGAGGATCCGGAGGTTGCTGAGCCGGAGCATCCGCATGAGCGCGCTGTAGAGTCTGCTGCTGAGTCTAGCGCTGCTGAGGGCGCGTCCGGCACGGTTCAGGGCGCTCTGGTGGAGCTGGATTCGGCGGTCTTTGGGTACACGTCAGATCGTCACGCTTTGAAGGAGACGAGCCTGCGCATTGAGCCGGGTACGACCGTGGCGCTGGTGGGTGCTACGGGTGCCGGTAAGTCGACTATCGCTAAGCTGGTGGCTCGTTTTTACGATGTTTCGTCCGGTCAGGTGCGTATTGACGGCGTGGATGTCCGCCAGCTGGCGGATGCGCAGCTGCGCCGTGAGGTGCTCATGCTGACCCAGGAGGTGTTCCTGTTCTCCGCGTCGATTCTGGAGAATATCCGCATGGGTAACCCGCAGGCCTCCGATGAGCAGGTGAAGGCTGCCGCGAAGGCGGTGGGCGCTGATGCGTTCATTGAGCGTCTGCGTGAGGGCTACGAATCACAGCTGGGTCGCGGCGGTATTACCCTGTCGGCGGGTCAGCGTCAGTTGGTGTCCTTTGCTCGCGTGTTCTTGGCGAATCCGCGAGTGCTGATTCTGGATGAGGCGACGGCTTCGCTGGACATTCCGAGTGAGCGTGCGGTGCAGGCGGCACTACGAACCGTGTTGGCGGGGCGTACGGCGCTGGTGATTGCGCATCGCCTCTCGACGGTTCTGGGTGCTGATCGTGTGCTGGTGATTCATGAGGGCTCTGTGGTGGAGGATGGCTCCCCGCAGCAGCTGATTGCCTCCGGCGGTCGTTTTGCGGCGATGTACGCTTCCTGGGATGAGCTGAATCAGGTTCAGGAGGCTGAAGCCTAGGAACTTTATGTGCCTCTCCCCGACCGGTGGCGTGCCGCTGTGTTGCGTTCTGAATTTTTTTGGGTTATCCTAGGTGAGTTGCCTACGGTATTCACTGATAGGTCAACATCGGGATGTGGCGCAGCTTGGTAGCGCGCGTCGTTCGGGACGACGAGGTCGCAGGTTCAAATCCTGTCATCCCGACAACTAGCCCCGGTCCACTGGACCGGGGCTTTGTCGTACCCGCAGTATTTTTGCTTACAGATGTTGAGTACATAGAAGCGACCCCCTACCCGCGCAGGAACGCGGGGAGGGGGTCGCTTTCGTATTGAGTTCAGATTGGGTTAGCCGCGCCCGGAGATGAGGGCGAGAATCGCCTCCAGGGGGCCGCGTCCGGCAATGGAGCGTGCCATGCGTGACCAGAGGGTGCAGAATCCCAGGGCGATTGCGGCGCCGAGCAGCAGGAAGGCGCTCCAGTACACGGCGGTTCCCCAGCCTCCGGTGGCGATGTAATGCTCACCCACGGTAAGAGCCTTGACGGTGGGGCCAGCGTAAATAATGATTCCGCTCAGCACAATGGATGCGCTCAGCGACATCTGGCCCAGGCGGGCGATGGGGGTGAGCATTCCCGCCTGTGCGGAGAGCAGGCGCGCGCATTCGGCCCAGAAGTAGAGGGTTGCCGCGAGGTTTAGGGTTAGCAGCACCTGCGGGCTGTTGAGGAAGCCGAGCTCGGTGTAGGGGTTGAAGGTGCGGTAGACGGCGAGCGCCAGCACGGCGAGTACTACGGGGATTGCGAGCTTTGCTTGCAGGTTGTCGTAGAGGCGCACGAGTACGATGCCCAGGCACAGGACCCAGATGAGCTGGGCGCTTTGGGCGTGGTTGACGCCGTGGTTTGCCAGGAACGGTAGTTGCATGGCGGTCCACTGGTCGGCGTGGGCGGCTACGTCCATGAGGAGGGTGTAGGTCCAGGTGATGAAGGGGCTGGTGACCACCGCTAGCACTGCGATTGCCCACAGGGGCAGGTGCACGATGAATAGGGTCAGCAGGGTGAGTAGCGCCAGGTGCACGAGCATGTCGAAGGGCAGGGAATATGCGAAGCCCTGCGCCGGGACGGTCACTCCGGCTTGCGGCAGGTAGCTGATGCCCTGCATGAGTGCCACGCCCAGCAGAAGCAGCGCGAGGAATCGCACGATGGTTCCTGCGAAAAGCTGCGGAAAGTTCGCGGTGCGTGCGTAGCGCCAGGCGGCGGCACCCAGGATTGCGGCGAAGAGCGGTTCAGCCGGTACGAGGGTCTGAGGAATCCAGAATTTCCAGGACACCGGGATCAGCTGCAGCCAGTATCCGAAGGGGATGAGCAGGCTGAGCACGGCGAAGGCGCGGGCGAGGTCGAGCCCGAGGTCGCGTCGGGTGCCTCCGAGGGAGGCGGCACGTGCCCCGCTGACGGTGGGGATGGGTTGTGTGCGCCCTGCTGCCATGTCCTCGCTCCTTGTAGTGCCGTGTTTGAGAGTCTGTGCGCCCTGCTAGGGCTACGCCAGGGGGTGTGCCCTGCCGGGGTATCTGCCGCATCCGGTGGTGTGTGCCGGATGCTCTGGCATAGGTGTTAAGTGTAACGGTGGAAGCTGTGTCTGGTCCGGCGGTGGCGCGGAGGTTTTGCTCTCATGCCGCCTCTCTGTCGGCTGCTGACCGGAGCCTCTCAGCCCTGGTGAGTGCTGTTCAAGTGTTGTTGCACGAGGTTGGGTTGTACCATTGGTACGTTCTTAAGGTGGGGCAACCCCGCGGGAGCATGATTTCGCTCCTTATTACTGCCCCAAACGCGCCCCACCCGCACACACCACGTTGAGGTTTTATGTTTTCGACTTTTTCCCCGTTTTTCTTGACGGATTTGGGGACTTCTGGTGCTCTTCTTGCTTCGGGTACGACTCTGTCGGAAGGGTCGAGCCACGATAGCGGCCAGTTTGTGTCCATTTTCTGGATTACGTTGGTTGCGTTGCTGTCGCCGATTCTTTCGCGGTTGACGGGTAAGAAGATCCCTGATGTGGTTTTCCTGCTTATTTTTGGTCTGCTCATTGGCCCGAATATGCTCAACCTTGCTAGCAGTGAGGGCGGTATCCCGCTGCTGAAGGAGCTTGGTCTGGGCATGCTCTTTTTGATTGCGGGCTTTGAGATTAACGTGTCGTCGTTGCGTAGCCGTCAGGGTTATAGCGCTATTGCCACGTGGGTGGCGTGCTTTGCTTTGGGTATGGCGGGTGCGGCGGTTATTACGTCGTTCTCGCATGAGCTGAATACGTATATTGCGGTGGGCGTGGCGTTGAGTTCCACGGCGTTGGGCACGCTGTTGCCGATGTTGAAGTCTCACGGTGCTGCCGGTACGCCGGTGGGTAATGCGGTGCTGGTGCACGGTGCCGTGGGTGAGCTTCTGCCGGTTTTCGCTATTTCGTTGTTGCTGTCTTCGCGTTCGCCGGGCATGGCGATTGTGGTGTTGCTGGCGTTTATGGTGGTGGCGGTGATTGTGGCGCTGATTCCTCACCGTCTGTTTGCGCATGTGCCGGGTCTGCGTCAGATTATGGCTGCGGAGGCGAATACGACCGGTCAGACGGTTCTGCGTCTTGCGATGTTCCTGCTGGCGACCTTGATCATGTGCACTGCCCTTTTTGATTTGGATGCGGTGCTCGGTGCCTTTGCAGCGGGCTTGATTCTGCGTACTCTGACCCCTCCGGCGGCTTTGCATATGATAACTCGCCGCCTTGAGGTGGTTGGTTTTACGTTCATGATTCCGCTGTTCTTTGTGGTTAGCGGCATGGGCATTGATGTCTCTGCTGTGGTGGCTAAGCCTTTGGGTCTGCTTGCCGTAGTGGTGGGTATTCTGCTGTGCCGCGGCGTTCCGGTTCTTTTGGCGGAGCATTTCTTTGATACTCGTTCGGGGTTGACTACTCGCGCGCAGAAGGCGCAGTTGGCGTTGTATTCGGCTGCGGGTCTGCCGATTATTGTGGCGGTGACGGAGGTTGCGACCAGTTCGGATCTTTTGGAGGAGTCCACGGCGTCGCTGCTGGTTGCCGGCGGTGCGCTGACGGTTCTGCTGTTCCCGCTGTGGGCGTTGGGTATTCGTCAGGCGTTTGGCTCTGGTCAGCCGGCTCAGCAGGAGCCGAGCCGTAAGGAGCAGATGAATGCGTTGAAGGCTCAGCGTAATGCGCAGGCGAAGCTTGCCACGGGCATGATTCCGGTGGTTCGTTTGAAGTCTCAGGCTGATACGGCGGATAGCTCTGATGCTCAGAGCGACTCTCAGGGCGCTGCGGGCGCTTCTGCTGAGGCAAGCGCTGGCTCTCGGGCTGAGGCGAAGAAGCGTAAGGGTTCTGCGAAGACTGCGGGCTCTGCGGAGAAGTAGCTGCGGCGACGCTGTGGTTACGCTTCGTTCCTTCAAACCTTCAAAATCGGGCTGGCGAACCGGTTTGAGCGGGTATCCCGCTTACAGTCACCCCAACCCTATGTGGGATTGGGTTTACAAAACCACACACAATGCCAGGCATTCAAAGCCCTGTAAACCAACATACATCCCACATATAGAGTCAAAGCCCGCCGTGTCCTCTCTAGAGGCTGCGGCGGACTTTTTGCACCCGAATAACCTTATAAACCGGGAGAAGATGAGAATCTTTCCTTGAATTCGGATTTTTTATGCAAATATTACAGAACATGACGTGTCTTAGCTTTCTCGACTGACACTTTGTCCTATAAAATTGAAAGCGGACAGGGAATTTCCCTAAAACACACATAAACCAACATACATACACAGAGTCGCTTCCGCCCCAGCGGGAGCTGGAGCACCTCCCCTCTCACACACGGGAGGCGCCCCTTTCGGGAGTATCCGCGACGATACCCCCGGCGGCTCCCAACCACGGAGGAGGATCATATGGGTCAGAAAGGTAATTATTTCTAACCTCACATCTCAAAGGCCTCGCACTGAATCCTAAAGATTGTCTGCACACACAGTCATTTCCGAAGGAAATATCATGCACCAACTACTCCTCACCGCGAGCACTGGTGGCGTAGAGCTGGACTTCCCGGCCTGGCTCCGAATTACGCACTTTATCAACTTCATTATGATGGGCTTCCTGATTCGTTCAGGTTGGGAAGTTCTCGCCTCTCACCCCCGCCTGTACTGGAACAACCACTGTACCCCGGGTTCTGAGTGGATTAAGTTCACCAAGGACAAGGTCCCTACCACCCCCGGCGCATTTACTGCGCGCGATGACCAGCGCACCCTGTCTCCCCTGATTTCTCTGCCCGGTAAGGCTCAGATTGGTCTGGGCCGCGCATGGCACGCGCTGGTGACCGTCATCTGGATTGTTAACGGTCTGGTATATGTCTCCCTGCTGTTCCTGACCGGTCAGTGGCGCCGCATCGTCCCGACCAGCTGGGACATCATCCCGCAGGCGTGGGAATCCATCCAGATTTACGCTGGCTTCCAGATTCCCTCGATTGAGCATTTCCAGCCGTACGACGCTCTGCAGCAGATCATGTACTTCACTGTGGTGTTCATCGTGGCACCGCTGATGATTGCAACCGGCCCGATTATGAGCCCGGCATTCTGCGGCCGCTTCCCCGGCTACGTGCGTCTCTTCCGTAACCGTCAGACCGCACGTTCCATCCACTTCCTGGGCATGGCGTTCTACTGCGTCTTCACCGTCATTCACGTGGCGCTGGTGTTCGTGGTTCACCCCCAGTACAACATCGCCCACATGATGCTGAACAAGCCCTACAACGAGGTGGACGCAGCACAGTTCGCTCAGGCAGTCACCATGCTCATTGGCGGCATTGTCTTCGCTGTGGCTCTGTGGATTTTCGCTTCGTACTGGTCCCTGCGCGACCTGCGATTCACCCAGACCTTCATTTGGGGTCTGACCCAGCCGATTCGTAACGTCCTGCTGGACCGCATTTCCTCGCGTCAGGTGCAGAAGAAGACCTTCACCGATGCCGACATCTCGCCCTTCCACTGGGTTAACACTCGCCCGCCGACCGAGCGTGAGAGCACCGAGTGGAACCGCTTGAAGGAGCACGAGTTCGTTGACTACCGCCTGGAGCTGGGCGGCCTGGTGAAGGAATCCAAGTCCCTGAGCATTGACGAGCTCAAGCAGCTGGGCAAGGAAGTCAACATCACCATGCACACCTGCATGCAGGGTTGGACCGGCATCGCCAAGTGGGAGGGCGTGCGCCTGCGCGACGTTCTCGCACTGGTCGAGAAGACCGACGAGGCACGCTACGTTATGGTGACCTCCTTCGGCCACGTGGGCCACACCTACGACGGCCGCCCGACCGAACCCTACTACGAGTGCCTGGACATCTCCATGGCAATGGAGGATGAGACCATCCTGGCGTGGGGCATGAACGACAAGCCCCTGCCGGATGTGTACGGTGGTCCGCTCCGTCTGCGTGCGGACTCCATGCACGGCTACAAGATGGTCAAGTGGGTTCAGAAGATCGAGTGGATCAAGGACTACCACGATGTTGGCGATGGCCAGGGCGGTAGCCGCGAGGACTCCGGTCTGCAGCACTTCGATGCACGCGCCTAAGCACCCTCACGGGGCGCTACGACGCTAACCGTCGATACACCACCCTATAAAGCACAGAACGGTGGCGGGAAACATGGGCCCGCCACCGTTTTTGTGCGCTCATGACTGTCGCCTCGCTTCTGCAGCTAGAAGCCGCGAGGACATAAAGAAACCGCCCGGGAGCCTTAGCTCTCGGGCGGTTTCTTTAGAGGTTCGCCTTCTGGCGCTTTACCTTAGGCGTCGTAGATGATGACGTCCAGGGTACGGGGGCCGTGCACGCCCTCCACGCGGATCAGCTCGATATCACTGGTTGCCGACGGACCGGAAATCATGGTCACGGGGCGGGTGTAGGTGATACGCTCGATCGACTCGGGAACCAGCTCCACCACGGTGGAACGGGGCACCACGCAGATGTGGTGGTCGGGCACCAGGGTGATGGCGCGGCGACCCTCATCGGGGTTGGTGTTCAAGAAGATCGTGCCGGTCTCTGCGCAGGAGACGGTCGAACCGGTTACCACAGCGTCAACTGCGTCCAGCTCCTTCAGGCTCAGGCAACCGGGCTTGAGGGTGCTACCGGAGTCGGTGACGCGCTTGCGGTCAGCGGTGTCAGCCGGCAGCCACTCCATGTTCAGGCCCTCGGGAACCACGTAAGTGGACTTTTCACCCAGGCGCTCTGCGATGATCTCGGAGATGTTCTCCTTGTTCGCGTGGAACACGTTTGCCTTGTAGTCAATGAGGCGGTCGACGAGCATCTCAATGGTCTGCTCTTCGTTCAGCTCGCTGACGCGGCGGTAGTTACGTACGGGCTCGGGGGCGACGGGTGCGTCAGCCAGGGACGAGCGGATACGTGCGAGGATATCTTCCTTAGCAGAGGACATTAGTTGTTCTCCTTAGCTTCACGGGCTTCCTGAGCAGCCTTAGCGTTTGCAGCCGCTTCAGCTGCCTTACCCTTGTTAGCCTCGATGAGGGCCTGAATGTCAACGCGCTGTGCGTTATCGCGTGCCGGAGCCTGGCCCTTCTCCTTCTTCCACCAGTTGCGGAAGGATTCCTTGGGGGGCTCGGGGATGTCGCGGTAAGCGGTCCAGCCGCCGACGATACCGGGAACAGCGGTGATCTTGTGCTTGCGGCCGCTGATGAGGCGGGACATGGGCAGACCACGCTCTGCAATGGACATCATCTTGCCGGAGGTGAAGAGCTTCTTCGCACCGAGCATCATGCCGTCCATCTGCGAGAAGGGAGCCTTCTTGTTGCCCTCGAACTCGCGGATAGCGTGCTTGGACTCGACGTCCTTAGCGCGCAGGTGCACGAGGACCTCGGGGAAGTTAATCTTCACGGGGCAGACCTCGTAGCATGCGCCACAGAGGGAGGATGCGTACGGCAGGGAGTTGTTGTGCGCTGCCTCGATACCGGAGAGCTGCGGGGACAGGATCGCGCCGATGGGGCCCGGGTAGGTGGAGCCGTAGGCGTGACCGCCTGCGCGCTCGTACACGGGGCACACGTTCATGCAAGCGGAGCAGCGGATGCAACGCAGTGCCTGGCGGCCGAGCTCGTCAGCCAGAACGGCGGTACGGCCGTTGTCGATGAGGATGACGTGCAGGTTCTGCGGGCCGTCACCGGGGGTTACACCGGTCCACATGGAGGTGTAGGGGTTCATGCGCTCACCGGTGGAGGAACGGGGCAGCAGCTGCAGGAATGCCTCGTAGTCCTGGAAGGTGGGCAGAATCTTCTCAATACCCATGAAGGTAATGAGGGTGTCGGGCAGGGTCAGGCACATACGGCCGTTACCTTCGGACTCCACGATGGTCAGGGTACCGGTCTCAGCAATGCCGAAGTTGGTGCCGGAGACTGCCACGGTGGTGTTCAGGAACTTGTTGCGCAGGCGGTTACGCGATGCCTCTGCCAGTTCTGCCGGCTCATCGGTGATGTCCGGGTTGATACCCTCGATTTCGCGCAGGAAGATGTCGCGGATTTCGCGGCGGTTGCGGTGAATTGCGGGCACCAGAATGTGGGAGGGGCGGTCGTGGCCGAGCTGGACGATTTCTTCCGCGAGGTCGGTCTCGATAGCGTTGATGCCGTTTTCCTCGAGGAACTCGTTCAGGCCGGTCTCTGCGGTTGCCATGGACTTAATCTTGATGATTTCGTCCACGCCCTGCTCGCGAATCAGGTCCAGAGCGATCTGGTTTGCCTCGGTGGCGTTGCGTGCCCAGTGCACGTGGCCGCCTGCGGCGGTGAAGTTACGCTCGAACTGCTCGAGCAGCTCGGGGAGGTTTGCCAGAACGTAGTTCTTGACGGACTCACCGGTGTCACGCAGGTCCTGCCAGTCGGGCACCTCAGCGGTGACCTTGGCGCGCTTGTTACGAATCGCGTGGGTCACGAAGCGCAGGTTGGAGCGCAGCTGCTCGTTCTTGAGCTCTTCCTTCGCGTACTTGGGGAAGGGGGTTTCTTCGAAAATGTTGCCCTCGCCGTAGTGAACGACCTTGGGCATACCAAGCTGAATAGCGGTCATGAGGTCTTATCTTTCCTTAGGCGATTGAGAGCTCGAGGTGCTCGGCATCAATCTTGAGCGGGTTTTCCTTGGTGGAGGCGAGGATCTCAGCGAAGTGGATGGTCTTCACGTTGGAGCCGCGACGGGAGAGTGCGCCACCGATGTTCATCAGGCAGGAGCAGTCGCCGCCGGTGCAGACGGAGGCACCGGTTGCTTCAACGTTGTCTGCCTTGTCGTTGACCATTGCGCCGGATACGTCAGCGTTCTTGAAGGAGAAGGTACCGCCGAAGCCGCAGCACTGGTCCATGCCCTCAATCTGGGTGTACTTGATGCCCTCAACGGTGCGGACCAGGTCCTGCTGGCGGGTGCCCAGGCCGAGCATGCGCATACCGTGGCAGGAGCTGTGGTAGGTGACGTGCTCGGGGAAGTAGGAGCCGAGCTGCTCAGCTGCGTTGGTGATGCCGAGGATGTCGATCAGCAGCTGGGAGAGCTCGAAGGTGCGGGAAGCGATCTGCTCTGCCTTCAGAGCCAGTGCCTCGTCGCCGCGGCTACGTGCGACCATTGCCTGCTGGTGACGCAGGGAGCCGACGCAGGATCCGGAGGGCGCAACAGCAACGTCCCAGTCCCAGGAGTCGAATGCCTCGACGTGGTTCTTGATGACTTCGTAGCCGTCATCGAAGTAACCGGAGTTGACGTGCATCTGGGAGCAGCAGGTCTGGTTCGGGGGGAAGACAACCTCGTGGCCCAGGCGCTCAAGAATTTCGACGGTGGCGCGTGCTACGCGGGGGTACATGCCGTCAACGATGCACGTGGAGAAGAGTGCAATGCGCATGACTTGTCCGTCCTTTCCTCTGTGTTCAGAGTTTCTCGGTCTCACCGCCTGCGTCTGGGGCAGGCGGGGCACAGTCCGAATAGGTTCGGTCTTCCAAAGAGGCGACTCAGCTGTATTGAGTCGGGGAAGCTGGGCCGGAGAGCTCCGGCTGAATGTGCGCGCCCCAAGTGGAGGTGGGATGCGGTGGGATCAGAAACCGTGGTGATGTCTTTTATCTTCCTTGCCATTTAACACCGTTGTGCGGCTTTTCTCTAGTCGAAATAGCACATACTTTCCTTGTTAAATAACGGGTTAGGTCACCCTGACCTTAAGGTATATTTTCCTACCTTCCGGTACATATGACCTCATCTAGTTTTTACCCTCACCCCATCCCCTACACCTCTTTATCTATTGAACATTTATCAAACACACATTTTTAGCGGACAAACCCCCTAGAAATCCGCCTTTCTGAAGCATTAATGATTGTTTTGTGGGGTGACTCCTCTTTAATGCAACATTCTTTTCAAGAATGTGCCGACATCTGAAGAATCCCCACTGGACAAGGTAGCCACTCGTGCACCCAGTTCTTTACGCCTTCAGAAATATCCGAGTTTCAGAAGCTGGAATTAACTATCAGAGTCGCAATATTTCGGTAAATTCACGGGATACAAACCCGCTAAGCATCCCTTTGATACGAAAATGAGTCAGGTCACTTTTGGTGAAACACCGCACTATCCGGTACTCTTCTAAACATGCGATCAATGGTCTGACCACATCCCCGTATGGGAAACAATGACTCGTTCCCCTAACAGGCTTATCTATGGTCTAACCACACACAAGACACACCCTGAACCAAAGGAGTTCCAGTGGAAACTTATACCGCTGTAACCAATGCAGTGGGAGGTAGCCTCGGCCTCAGCGCACTCGTGGCAACCATTCCCCTCCTCACCTTCTTTGTGATGCTACTGGGCGTTAAGGCACGCGCTCACTGGTCCGCACTCGTGGCATTGGCAGCATCTATCCTCGTAGCAGTCCTGGGCTTCCATATGCCCGCTGACCTCGCCGGTCTGGGCGCCATTCGCGGTGGCATCTACGGCCTGGTCATCTGCTGGGTTATTCTCGGTGCAATCTGGTTCTACCAGCTCACCGTCCTCTCCGGCCGCTTTGAAGATCTCCGTCGCGTCTTCGACCGCCTCGGCGGCGGCGACCTGCGCATCCAGGCTATCCTCATCGCATTCTGCTTCGGCGGTCTGCTCGAGGCACTGGCTGGCTTCGGCGCTCCCGTTGCAATTACCGCAACCATGATTCTCGCCCTGGGCGTTAAGCCCCTCAAAGCTGCTATCACCGTTCTGCTCGCTAACACCGCACCCGTGGCATTCGGCGCAGTTGCTGTCCCGATTACCACCGCAGCTGACGTTGGCGGCAAGGACGCACAAGTTATCGCAACCATCGTTGGTCACCAGGCTCCGTTCCTGGCAATGCTCGTTCCGCTCATCCTGCTGGTCATCCTTGACGGCATGAAGGGTCTGAAGGACGCTTGGCTGCCTGCACTGATCATCGGTGTTTCCTTCGCAATCGCACAGTGGATCACCGCTGCTACCCCCGCATTCAACCTGACCGACGTTGTTGCTTGCATCGTCTCCATGGGTGTTGCTGTTGTCTTCCTGCAGTTCTGGAAGCCGCGCGGCGTCGCAGGCGTTCGTGAACGCTACGGCCTGCCCGCACAGGCTGAAGAGAAGGAAGCTCTGCCCGCCGTTCGCGTTTGGATGGCACTGCTGCCCTACGTCATCGTCGTTGCAATCTTCGGTGTTGCTAACCTGCACGCAGGCCTGAAGGCATGGCTGAAGAGCTTCGTCATCAAGATTGACATCCAGGCTCTGAGCTCCCGCCTCGTCACCGCTGACGGCAAGCCCGTCAAGGACGCAGTCTACAACTTCGCGTGGATGTCCAACCCCGGCACCCTGCTGATCATCTCCGGTCTGGTTGTTGCTGTCGTCTACTTCTTCTTCAACGAGAAGGGCCGCTACGCCTTCAAGTTCCCGGCAATCTTCACCGAGTTCGGTTCCGTTGTCTACCGCATGCGCTGGTCCATCCTGACCATTGCTTCGGTTCTGGCACTGGCATACGTCATGAACTTCTCCGGTCAGACCATTGCCATGGGTACCTTCCTGGCAGGCCTGGGCACCGTCTACGCGTTCCTCGCACCGGCTCTGGGCTGGATCGGTACCGCTGTGACCGGTTCGGACACCAGCGCGAACGCACTGTTCTCCAAGCTGCAGGTGTCTGCTGCTGAGAACCTGCAGCACGCAGGTATCCACGGCGCAACCCCCGAGCTCATGCTGGCTGCTAACACCACCGGTGGTGTGGTCGGTAAGATGATCTCCCCGCAGTCGCTGGCTATTGCTGCTACCTCCGTGGACATGGAAGGCAAGGAATCCGACATCCTCAAGGCTGTCCTCCCCTGGTCCTTCGGTATGCTCGTGGTCGTCTGCGTCCTGGTCTTCCTGCAGACCAACGTTCTGTCCTTCCTGGTTCCCTAATCTGAGGCTCACCCCTTAGAGAGTTCTTGAGGTGAAAGCCTCAAGGACCATAGGACATTCGCCCCGGTATTTTCCGGTGGCCACGGCGGGGCGGCGAACCTTCTCGGTTCTGCCGCCCCGCTTTTTATGCCCCTTATGACTCGATAGGTTGCCCCAATAGTTTGAGGGAACATGCTGAGTCGAGACTTCTTTTCGTTATCCGCCTCGTTATCAGGAGAGAGTATGCCTCGTTCTTTTGACGACACCCAGCCTGCAGAGGCGCCCCCTGTGGTTGAGCGCCAGCCGATTCTGGCGGACCGCAGCTACAGCATCATTCTGGAGACCTTTGAGCGGCGCCTGCGCCTGGGTGAGTTGCGTGTGGGCGATAAGCTCCCCTCCGAGCGTGAGCTGGCGGCACGGCACGGTATTTCCCGTCCCTCGGTCCGTGAGGGCCTTCGGGTTTTGAACGCACTGGGTCTGATTCGTTCCAGTACCGGTTCGGGACCGAAGTCGGGCGCGATTATCATTTCGGAGCCGTCGGATGCGCTCAGCTGGGCGCTGCGCATGCACATTGCGACCCGCAGCCTGCCGGTGAAGGACGTTGTCTCAACCCGTCTGCTACTGGAGGGTCCTGCGGCACGTGCGGCTGCTGCCGCGCCGGACACGCCGGAGCGCGCGGCGGCGCTGGAGCGGGCGCGTGTGCATCTGGCGGAGATGGATGAGCAGATCAGCGATGAGCGCTTCCACTTCTGCGATACGCGTTTTCACTATGAGCTGTCGAAGCTCGGCGGCAATATTGTGCTTGATACGGTGATCGACTCTCTGCACATGGCGACGATGAGTTATGTGCAGGAGGCGGTTCCTTTCCTAAAGGATTGGGAGGCGGTCAAGCGCACGTTGCAGCAGCAGCATTACGGCATTATTGAGGCGATTGCCTCTCACGATGAGCAGGCAGCCTATGAGCGGGTGTGCGAGCACATTACGTGGTTTTATTCGCTGTCTGACCGTGCTGCGGAGGAGCGGGCGCGGCAGCATCCGGCGCGGGATATTCTGCACGAGGATTTGTGCCACGAGAACGTACATGACGAAGACGTTCACGCCGGCTAAGCTTCGCCCCTCGACCTCATAAACCCACATAGCTAAAGGGCGGTGCCCCGGAAGAATGACCTTCCGGGGCACCGCCCTTATGCGCCGAGCAATTATTTCAGCTGGGCAGTTATTGCAGGAGCTCAAGCGGCTGAACCTTCGTTGCCGCGTAGGCGGGCAATGCACCCGCCACGATGCCCACACCCAAGCCGAGGAAAGGAATCCCTAGGATAAGGGGCGGCAGAGATAGCGCCCATCCGTTGAGAAGGCACACAACCCAGGAACCGAGAATACCGAGGATGAAGCCTCCAAGAGCGCCAAGGGCTCCGAGGAGAGCCGCCTCCGCCAGGAAGCTGACCGCCACATCTCGCCGTCCCAACCCTAATGCACGGTTAATGCCGATTTCCCTGCGGCGTTCCCAGACCGAAATCTGCATGGTCATCACAATGCCGAAGCTTGTCGAGGCGATAAGAACCACCAGAATGATGGTCGTAAGAGCTCGGCTATCCTTCGTCAGGGAAGCACGAAGAGTCACCGGTGAAGGCGGAATCTCAATGTTTGTATCAACGGGGGCGCGCTGCGGATCGAGTACCTGCTTGAGCTGTTCCGCGACCGTATCTGCACTTCCTGGATTCACGATGACGTCCATACCGCGTTGCAGGGTGTGGGCTTGCGGCAAGAAAGTGGAGGTGCTCGGCAGGATAAGAGCGCTACTGAGAGCAGCGTTTTTACCGCCGTCACGGATAATGCCGAGCACGTAAGCTCGCATTCCGTTGACCTCAATCATGTTCCGCCCGGGCTCAGTACTGACCCCTAGCTCTTTTGCGAGGGCAACGCCCAGATAGACGGTAGGCTCACCGGGGCGTTCGCGGGCAGGCTCCGAAAAGTGCCCTTCGACAATGTGCGCACCTCGTGCTTTCAAACCTGCTTCTGAAACGATTGCGAGGGGTGTCTGTTGGCCCTCATACCCCGGCCTGTTGACTTGTGGACGCGTTGTCTGCGTATCGATGGTGACTGTACCGGCAGCTTTGACCTCTGGAACTTGGTTAACGCGCCAGAGCAGTTCATCCTCCGGTATATCCCAGGTCTGCGGCTGGAGGCGCACACCGAGCCGGGTGGAATCGTAGCTGGCCAGCTGTGAGCTCGTATTGAGTGCTGACGACTCGCTGACGCCCACCAGCATGATGATGGTGGTTGTTCCTGCAAGCATCGCCAGTACCGTGAGCAGGTTGCGGCGCCAACGGCGAACAACTGCAAGGAGAGCGTAGTGAAGGTTGTTCCTTAGCATCTATCCTCCCCTGACAACGGGTTTTTCGAGCGATTGGTGGGCCGGATCTTCGGGACGAGTGAGTTCGGGGCTAACGAGCATCCCATCGACCATGTGTAGCTGCCGGTCGCAGCGAGCCGCGATATCGGGTTCATGGGTGATGATGACCAGGCTTTGCTTCTCCGCGCGGCCGGCGAGGAGCAGATCCAACACCTTGTGAGAGTTTTCAGTGTCGAGGTTTCCTGTAGGCTCATCGCACAGCAGGATACGCGGGGCGCAGGCTAACGCGCGTGCGACCGCGACTCGTTGCTGTTCACCACCGGACATGTTGCGTGGAAGAACCTCCAGACGGTGCCCCAAACCCACCTGTTCGAGTGCCTGCAACGCACGCTGATGTGCTTGACGGCCCGGTACGCCGCGCATCCGGAGGGTATGGGCAATGTTCTCGGTGGCGTTCAGATGAGCGATAAGGTGGTACGCCTGAAAGACAAAAGCGATGTGCTCACGGCGTGCTATAGTTCGCTCGGCGTCGCTGGCGGTGCCCATGTTTTGGCCCAATATTTTCAGCTCACCTTCGGAGGGCTGATCGAGTAGCCCGATGATAGAGAGGAGCGTAGATTTTCCGCTTCCGGAGGCGCCGGTAATGGCCACTGATTCGCCTTCATGAATGCTGAGGGTTGCGTTTTTTAGCGCCCAGGTGGAGGGCGGGAAGAAACGCGCAATATTGTGGCACTCGATATTAGGTTTTGTGGCGGTAGCGCTCGTGGGGAGGGCACGTTCTGTCTCGTGATGAGGCATTTTAGCGCTCCTTCAGCTTCACGACGGTACCTGCCTTGAGTTCTGCAGCGGGGTTGACGAGCTCGCAGATTCCGGCGGAGCACACGCCAAGGGTGACGGGAACGCTCTGACCGTTATCCAGGGTGATGGAGTGCGTTCCGTTTTCTTCGGTTTTGACGGCGGCTTCAAGCACTGCGAGGGCGTTTTCAGCGCCTCGGTTGAGAGTGACGGTGGCTTGAAAACGTGTTGATGCCGTCGTGTTTTCCGGCAAGTCGATTGTGATGGGGTAGCGTTTCCGTGCGGTAGCTCCCTGCGCGGAGGTATCGCTGTTAGGTCGCGCGCTGTTCTGCGCACCGTTGGAGGCACCTGCGTTAGCGCCGCCGTCAGCGTTAGTTGAGCCTTCGGGCGTGAGGGCCGCGCCCAGGGTGCCTTCGAGCGGGCTTCCGTTATCGGTAAGAATCTGGACTTTCTGTCCCTCAGCGAGTTCATTGCTGAGAGCGCTACCGTCCGCGGAGAGTACCAGACGGTATCCACCCGCGGATAGGGTGCACAGCGCCGGAGTTGAGGTTTGGCCTTTGGTGCCGCAGCTGTTGTCTACGGTGTATTCATTGCCGTCAGCGAAGAGGTATTCAGAGAGCGGCAGTGCGGTGTTGTAGCGTCCTTCTTCGGTTCGGTCAGTATCCCCGGGAGGGTAGTAGCCACGGTCCAGGTAGAAACGGTAGACAGCGTTGGCGGTTGCTTCGCCGTAGTTTCCTTCCTCATCCCAGATACTGTAGCCGAGCGATTCTAGAGCTTCTTGGAGCTGTTTAACGTCATCGCCGCGAGCGCCTACGACAAGGTCGCGGTAGGCGGGAATACTACCCTTGAACGCAATGATGGGACGTTCGTTGATAGTGGTGATAATTGAGCCGTTACTCAGCTGGGTGCCCGCTTTGGCGCCGTCCCTGGTCACCACTCCTTGAGGGGTTCCTACGGTGTAGCTTCGAGCGGGTGACACGCTAACTTCTCCCGAGTAGGTGCGGGTAACAGTCTGCGTGCTGATGCGGGTTGTTAGTTGCGCGGCGCGGGACGGCTGCGCATTGGATTCAACATTGGTGCGTAGCCCCGTGTTGAGCGCGTAGATGGAGAACCCGCCGGTGATGACGAGCAGAATGACGAGCACTGGAACCAGGTAGGCGCGTATGGTTGCCGTCGTGGCGGCGCGGCGGGGGTTTTCTGAACTCTGCTGCGTGTTCATGGGTTCACCTTTCTGCGGTGAAATATGGGGTGGGACTAGGGGTAATTGCTGAGGGTAACAACGTGGCGGGGACTGAATAAAGGGGTGTATCCTCTGCTCTCATCCGCGGGTGAAAGCGGTTGAGAGCAGAGGATCGGTAGAAAAATCTCGCTAGAAAATGTCCAACGAGGAATCAGCGTTTACTATTTGCCGTTGGCTAGTTGCCCTTGGCTAGTTGCCGTTGAGTAGAGCTGCGGCACGCTCCTGCGCCTGACGTTCGATATCGCGTACTTCAAGGATGAGCGGCTCATGCTCATTGAGCCAGGTCGCAGCCTTTTCGTAGTAGATATTCTGTGCCTTAGTCAGGATTCCAGTAGACTTTTGGCAGTTGTAGTCGGCGTGAGCTAGGGACTGCTCTTCCGCATTGGCGGCTACATTGGCTGCCTTGTACTTACCCCAGGTTTTCTCTGCGTAGCTGGGAGCATCTCCGAAGTGCTGGATATCGGCGTATCCGCTTTCTTTCATGCATGCACCGTAGGTGGTGTCATTACGGTAGTATTTCCCCATTTCTTCTACCGCGTTGTTTTTGGATCCGCCCGTGTTGAGTTCGTTAACGAAGTTGATGTACTTGAGGTAGTTTTCTGCTGAGCCGAAGACAGCTTCTGCCGCACGTCCCAGGCATGAATCTGTTGCCATGCTGGTCTGGGCACCGTTACTCATCGTGATGGTGATAGTTTTACTGTCTGGGGCTTGAGGGTCGCCTAGGAACGCCTTCTGATATGCCGGGTTTTCCATCACGGGTGCGTTGCTGGAGCTAGCGTTGTCCTGCCGGGTGGACGAGTATCCTTGGGCGACCGCTTCTTCGTTGGCGAAGTGGGCGCCACTCATCGCAAGTTCATGAACGGAGGTGCCCTCAATAATGTTCTGGCTACCGGAGTAGGTGAAGGACTTCTCGCTCATGCACTTTTTGACCTCGTTGACGAGGGCCACGTTAATATCCGGGGAGGGATTCTCGTAGCTTGCCAGGACATTGCGAATGTCTTGCTTAACTTCAACGGTGGTGGAGCAACTCGATACGCCCAGGCAGCAGGCAATACCGATAAGGACGAGGGGTGTGAAGGGCTTCTTTGCCATGGACTTCACCTTTCTCAAGCATCATTGATGGGCGAGAACCGGCAGTGATACGAGCGTATCGTGAGCCGATTACTAACATGATAGAGTGCTACCCCCCCCCCGTACAATAGATACATAACATATATTTATGACGTGTAGCACCTATAAGAATGCATGTAAAAGAGCTTATGGATTAAAGGGCGGTGCCCCGGAAGAATGACCTTCCGGGGCACCGCCCTTTAGCTATCTCAAAGACTTATTTCAGCCCGAAATATAGAGTTTAGAACTTCGTGCCGGTCAGACGCTCATATGCCTCAACGTAACGGGCACGAGTCTTCTCCACAACCTCCTCAGGCAGGTGCGGTACGTTATCCGAACCGTCCCAACCCGCCTCCGGGGAACGCAGCCAGTCACGCACGTACTGCTTATCGAAGCTCGGCTGAGCGTGACCCGGCTCGTACTGCTGAGCGTCCCAGAAACGCGAAGAATCCGGGGTCAGAACCTCATCACCCAGGGTGATCTCGCCGCGGTACGAATCAGTACCGAACTCCATTTTGGTATCCGCCAGAATAATGCCCTGCTCGCGAGCAATCTTCTCCGCAGTGGTGTACAGGCTCAGGCTCAGCTCCTCCAGGCGCTCACCCACCGGCTGACCCACCTCAGCGTACAGCTCCTCACGGGTCACCAGCTCATCATGCTCACCCACCTCAGCTTTACCGGTCGGAGTGAAAATCGGGGTGTCCAGGCGGGAACCATCCACCAGACCCGCAGGCAGCTTCACGCCAGCAATCTCACCGGTCTCGTTGTACACGGCCAAACCCGAACCGGTCAGGTAACCGCGCACAATGCACTCCACCGGGAACATGTTCAGGGAGCGGCAAATCATCGCGCGACCAGCCACAACATCCGGAACGTCAGTGGACAGCACGTGGTTCGGGACCTGCTTAAGCTGCTCAAACCACCACAGGGACATCTGAGTCAGAATCTTGCCCTTATCCGGAATCTCGGTGGGCAGAATACGGTCAAACGCGCTAATACGGTCCGAGGCAACAACCATAACCGAACCGGCACGCAGCTCAGCGTCATCATTGACGGTCAAGCCGGTAGCATCAAAACGTTCCTCATTCGGAACGTACAGGTCGCGGACCTTGCCGGAATAAATGTGAGTCCAGCCCGGGATTTCCACGGGGTTAGAACGAGAAGTCATGAGAATTTCTCCTGATGAGGTGGTGTGATGTGGATGCAAAAAGTCTGTGTAATTACAATACCGCGACAGGCGCGGCTACCGATAGTGCCATCAGTCATCAATACGGCACAATCTTGAGAGCCCAACCTACCCCGGTCGCCGCCGACAGCACCCCAACCGGGGAAAGCCGAAGCGGCAAGAAGCGAGTGGCAAAGAAGCGACCGGCTCCCCCACCCTCAAGCGGGGAAGCCGGTCACCTTAGGTTTTAGCCGCGCGGAGCGGGAATGTGGATGCGGTTCTCCACAGCCTTCAGCGCGATATCGGTGCGGTACTGCGCGCCAGCCCAAGAGATAGCGCGAACGCCCTCGTAGGCGGCGTCGCGGGCGGCGCCCAGGTTCTCACCGAGCGCCACGACGGCCAGCACGCGGCCGCCGGCGGTGTGGATTTCCTCGCCGGAAACCACGGTGCCCGCGTGAATTACGTGCACACCCTCCAGGGCGTTCGCCTCATCCAGACCGGAGATGACGTCACCCTTGCGGGGAGTGTCCGGGTAGTTCTCGGCGGCCATGACCACGTCCACTGCGGTGCGGGGATCCCAATCCAGCTCGGTACCCTCAGAAATTTCACCGCGAGCAGCCGCACGCAGCAGCTGGCCCAGCGGGGTGCGCAGGCGCGCCAGAACCGCCTGGGTTTCCGGGTCGCCAAAGCGGGCGTTGAACTCGATAACGCGCACGCCGCGGCTGGTCACAGCCAGACCGCAGAAGAGCACGCCCACGAACGGGGTGCCGCGCTCAGCCATACGAGCCACGGTCGGGCGTGCCACCTTCTCCACGACCTCCTGCACGAAGCCCTCGGGCAGCCAGGGAAGCGGGGTGTAGGCACCCATACCTCCGGTGTTCGGGCCCTCGTCGTTGTCGAAGATGCGCTTGAAGTCCTGCGCCGGGGACAGCGGCAGAACATTCTTACCGTCAGAGATGACGAAGAGGGACACCTCGGGGCCATCCAGGAACTCCTCGATGACCACGGTGCCGCCAGCGTTGAAGCAAGCCTGAGCGTGCTCCCGTGCCGCGGCGCGGTCCTCGGTCACCACAACGCCCTTACCCGCAGCCAGGCCGTCGTCCTTCACCACGTAGGGTGCACCGAACTCGTCCAGTGCCGCCTGCGCCTCAGCGGCGTTCGTTGCCACGTAGGCGCGGGCGGTCGGTACGGAAGCCTCTTCCATGACCTGCTTAGCGAAAGCCTTGGAACCTTCCAGCTGAGCGGCAGCTGCAGAGGGGCCGAAAACGTCAAAGCCCGCCTCGCGCAGTGCATCGGAGACACCTGCGACCAGGGGCGCCTCCGGGCCAATAACGACCAGGTCGGCGCTCAGTTCGCGTGCCAGGGCGGTTGCCTGGGCGGGGTCATTCGCATCAATTGCGTGGACGGGAACATCCTGGGCAATGCCGGCGTTGCCGGGGGCGCTGTGCACCTCGGTTACCTCAGGGTCGCGCAGAAGCGCTCGAATAATTGCGTGTTCGCGGCCGCCGGGGCCCAGTACCAAAACCTTCATAGTATTTAGGGTACCCGGTACCCTCTCAAAAATGTGAGCTGAGCACACTAAAAATGCGGCCCTTCTCATGTAGCGGCACATTCGCAAGAATGCACGCTAGAGAAGAGCCGCACAGCGCGGTAACCGAAGCTACCGAATCAAGCTAAAAGCACTAGATGAGGGCAGTAATAGCAGCCAGGCCGCCGAAAAGAATACCGGGAGCGTTCGCGATAGCCACGGGGATGTCCTTCTTGGGGCGCCACAGACCGTACAGAACCCACAGGGTGCAGTTCACAGCAGCAACCAGAGGCTGAATCCAGTCACCCTTGTGACCGTTCAGGTTACCGATAATCTGCGGGAAGTAGAACACGTACATGAGCACTGCAGTTACAGAAGCAACGCGAGCCAGGATGGGGAAGAACTTTGCGTGGAATTCAGAATCCACGCCCACGCCACCCTTGTGGGAGACGTTCTGTGCGGAGGTGTTTGCGGAGGTGTTGTTCTGCTCTGCCATAGATGTACTCCTTCTACATGGTTTGCCGCTCACCAATCAAGGAAGGGTGAGGGGCATTAAGCGATGCATACTCGTACCGGGTCACGTCTAACTAGTTTTGCCTAGATATTAGGACCCCGGGGCCGCATCATTTTCCTAACTGGATACATACGCCCGTTCTCAGACTGCATATTGGGGCATGTCAGAGATGATAAACCGTGGATACACTCATAGCTCATCGATTGACGGGGTGGGGGTTGCTCATCTGCCGCTGCCTTGGTCATCGCCGTATTCATGAGGCGGTACGTCGAGGCGCCGGAATGGTTCGTCGGGCGTCGATCGTGGTCGGTCCTATGCGGTGCTGGGTTTTTCGGTTCGTGCGGGCTGTGCCTCGCTCACTTACCTTAGTCTTACCCGTTGCGCTTGAGCACACTTCAATTATAAAAATGAATTACTCATAACTTCAACTCGCAGTAAACGTGAATCTCTTCACAGGGCTCTCCCTCGACCGTGCCAGCCCATCCTAGCTCCGCACCGCTGAGCACGAATAGGGTCAAGCCGCACACCCCGTTTAAACTAGAAGAATGACCAACAGCACCACCCCACAGGCAACCACTCACACCACCGACCACAGCAGCGCCTTCGACGTAGAACTCGCGCAGCTCACCCGCAACAACTTCATTGAGGCACGCCACCGCGGCCGCCTCATCCTGCTGGGCCCCGACGGCGATGTGCAGCTTGCCCTCGGCGACATTCACGAGCCCTTCTACCTGCGCTCCGCCGCCAAACCGCTGCAGGCCATCGGATCCATGAAGGCGGGCGCGCCCCTGCGCGGCTCCCAGGTCGCCATCGCCTGCGGTTCGCACCGCGGCACCTTCGAGCAGATGCGCGCCGTACAGGACGTACTCACCCAGGGAAGCACCGAAACCAACCCGCTCACCCCGGCAAACCTGGCGCTCAAGCCCACGCTCCCCTCCGACAAGCAGGCACGCCAGGCAATGGTTCAGGCGAACCTTGCCGCTACTACCCTGGCGCACCCCTGCTCCGGCAAGCACGCCGGATTCCTATGGGCGTGCACCGCCAAGCTTGAGCGCGGCGACCTCGAAGAGGGCTCGCAGAACTGGACCCTGCACAACTACCTCGACCCCGCCCACCCGCTGCAGCAGGTCATCACCGAAGAAATTGAGGCGTTCACCGGCGAGCCCGTAGCCGCTATCGGCGTTGACGGCTGCGGCGCACCCGTGCACGCCGTCTCCCTGGCCGGTGCCGCACGCGCCTACTCGACCCTCGGTGCGGCAATCCGCAACCTCGGGGCGGATGCGCGCGCCTCCACGGTCGCGACCGCCATGGTGGACTACCCCGAGCTGATTCAGGCACCCGGCTCCCCCGACACCGTACTCAGCGAAGAACTGGACGCGATCGTCAAGGGCGGCGCGGAGGGCGTGCTCTGCATTGGTCTGCGTTCGGGCGCGTCCGTGGTGGTGAAGATGAGCGACGGTTCGCACCGCGCCATGTACGCCGTGGCTCTGCGTGCTCTCGCTGCTGGCGGCTACCTGAGCGTCGAGGAATGTGAGCGCCTACTCGCGCTGGTGGTTCACCCGGTGACCGGCGGCTACGTGGACGGCAAGCCGGTTGAGGTGGGCGAGCTGCGTGTGCATGAGGAGCTTTTCACCCGCGAGGGTCTGGTTCCCGGCGCCCCGGAAGAGGACTAATCGTGGCGATTCGACGTAAAACTTCCGAAGCAGACGGCATGGCGGCGGTACGCGAAGTGCGTACTTTCTTTGAGGAACGGCGTGCGGCAGCCGGCGAGCCTGCGGATTCGCACGCCCGAGGCGAGTACCTGCTGAGCGCCCTCGAGGTGGAGCAGGCGTTTGCCGCGCTCCCCCGTTCGGTGCGTGCGACCTTCGTTCGCTTCACCCTTGAGGAGCTTGCCACCCTCGCCCCCGGCAATAGTGTGGAGGTGCGTGTGCCCCCGCTGGGCGTGACCCAGTGCGTGGCGGGTCCTCGCCATACGCGCGGCACCCCGCCGTCCGTGGTGGAGGCGCGCCCGCTCGTGTGGGCGGCGCTGGTGCTGGGTGCCTGTTCGTGGGAGCAGGCGGTGGGTGCCGGTGCGCTTGATGCGTCGGGCGAGCGCAGTGATTTATCGGCGCTTCTTCCGCTCTTCTAGAATTTGCTACGAGACCGCAAACTACGGGCCCGCAAGCTACGAGCCCGCAGCCCAGGCAGTTTTCGTAATTTGGCGTGTTTGTTGCCTGTTCTAGCGGTCCATACTGAGGTATTTAGCGTATCCTTCACCACGTCTACATTGAAACCCGGTACACTTTTAAAGGTCTGGTGTATGCTACCGCACACACAGGCAGGTGCGAGTACAGAAACACACGTCCGTCTTGCGCCTGCGCAGACGCATCCGCAGTCCCAACGTCGAAAAGAAGTGAATTGATTCGCCCCGACGGAAAACTCACTCACGACCTCGATCCGATTGACCACGGCCCCAAGGACGCCTGCGGCGTCTTCGGTGTCTGGGCACCCGGCGAGGACGTGGCAAAGCTAACCTACTACGGCCTGTACGCGCTCCAGCACCGCGGCCAGGAATCAGCAGGTATCGCAACCAGTAACGGCAAACGTATCCACGTGTACAAGGACATGGGACTCGTCTCCCAGGTCTTTGACGAAGCCACTCTCAGCTCCATGCCCGGCGACCACGCTATCGGCCACGCCCGATACTCCACCACCGGCGCATCCCACTGGGCTAACGCACAGCCGACCCTCGGTACCACCCCGCACGGCACGCTCTGCCTGGCGCACAACGGTAACCTCACCAACTCGGCTGATCTCTACGACCGAGTTATCGCTAAGAATGGCGGCAAGCCCCCCAAGCACGGCGAACTCGCCCAGGGCAACACCACCGACACCGCACTCGTCACCGCCCTGCTGGCGGAGCACGACTTCGACTCCCTCGAAGAAGCAGCACTCGACCTGCTGCCGACCCTGCGCGGTGCCTTCTGCCTCACCTTCATGGATGAGAACACCCTCTACGCCGCACGCGATCCGCAGGGTGTACGCCCCCTCGTGCTCGGTCGCCTGGAGCGCGGCTGGGTTGTCGCATCCGAAACCGCGGCACTCGATATCGTCGGCGCGTCCTTCGTGCGTGAAGTTGAGCCCGGCGAATTCCTCACCATTGACGAGAACGGCCTGCGTTCCCAGCGCTTCGCTGAGGCTAAGCCCGCCGGTTGTGTCTTCGAGTACGTTTACCTCGCTCGCCCGGACACCACCATCTCCGGCCGTAGCGTCTACGAATCCCGCGTAGAAATGGGCCGTCAGCTCGCCCGCGAACACGCCGTCGAAGCTGACCTGGTCATGCCCACCCCCGAATCCGGTGTTCCGGCTGCTATCGGTTACGCCGAAGAGTCCGGCATTCCCTACGGTAACGGCCTGGTCAAGAACGCTTACGTGGGTCGAACCTTCATTCAGCCCTCGCAGACCATCCGCCAGCTCGGTATCCGTCTGAAGCTGAACCCGCTCAAGTCCGTGGTTGCCGGCAAGCGCCTCGTCGTTATTGACGACTCCATCGTTCGCGGTAATACCCAGCGCGCCCTCGTGCGTATGCTCCGCGAAGCCGGCGCGAAGGAAGTGCACGTGCGCATCTCCTCCCCGCCCGTAAAGTGGCCCTGCTTCTACGGTATTGACTTCGCCTCCCGCGCGGAGCTGATCGCTAACGGCCTGTCCGTGGACGAAATCGCCTCCTCCCTGGGTGCCGACTCGCTCGGCTTCATCTCCCAGGACGGCATGATGGCAGCCACCGAACAGCCCGCCGAAAACATGTGTACCGCATGCTTCACCGGCGAGTACCCGATTGAGTTGCCCAGCGAGGAACGACGCGGCAAGTCCCTCTTCGACGCTGAGGAAAAGGGCAAGGGCGGCCCCCTCGCCGGTAAGGCGGCAGAGGTGACCGTGGAACGTCCCGTTCCCTCCAAGCCCGAGCACGCCGAGGCTGTCTCCATTGAAACCCGTGAAGGTACAGGAATTCTCGAAACGAAGTTCAATGCCTCCGACGTAGAAATCGCAGCAGACGACCCCGGCATGGGCATGTGCAACCCCGGCCCCGACGCCGACCTCGAGGCACTGCTCACCGAGCAGGACCGCACCCCCGCAAACTCCTCCGCTACCACTACCCCGAAGGAATCCTAATGAGCGAGAACACCACCACCGTAACCTACGCAAGCGCAGGTGTTGACGTAGAGGCTGGCGATCGCGCCGTTGAACTGATGAAGGGCGCTATCAAGGCGACCCACAACTCCTCCGTCGTTGGTGGCGTGGGCGGCTTCGCGGGCCTGTACGACGTCTCCGAGCTCGTCAAGTACCGTAAGCCCTACCTGGCTACCTCCACCGACGGTGTGGGCACCAAGGTCGCTATCGCGCAGGCACTCGATATTCACGACACCATCGGTTACGACCTGGTCGGCATGGTCGTGGACGACATCGTCGTGTGCGGTGCGAAGCCGCTGTTCATGACCGACTACATTGCCACCGGCAAGGTTGTGCCCGAACGTATCGCTGACATTGTGCGCGGTATCGCTGGCGCGTGTGCACAGGCTGGTACCGCCCTGGTTGGCGGCGAAACCGCTGAGCACCCCGGCCTGCTCGCAGAAGACGAGTACGACGTTGCGGGCGCGGCAACCGGTCTGGTTGAGGCAGACGAGCTGCTCGGCCCCGAGCGCGTGCGTGAGGGCGACGTGCTGATTGCTATGGCATCCTCCGGTATTCACTCCAACGGCTACTCCCTGGTCCGCAAGGTCCTGAACGTTGCCGGCTGGGGCCTGGAGCGCCAGGTGGACGAGCTGGGCCGCACCATCGGTGAAGAACTGCTCGAACCCACCCGCGTGTACGCTGCAGACTGCCTGGATCTGGCGGCAGCGTTCCCTGTCAACGGCGAAGACGGAACCACCGGCAGCGGTGTACGCGGCTTCTCGCACGTGACCGGCGGCGGCCTGGCTGCTAACCTGGCTCGCGTTCTGCCTCAGGGCCTGGAGGGTCGCGTGGACCGCTCCACCTGGCAGATTCCCGCCATCTTCTCCCTGATCGGTTCGCTGGGCAACGTGCCCCTTGCCGACCTGGAGCGCACCCTGAACCTGGGCGTGGGCATGATTGCTATCGTTGACCCCTCCGTGGCTGAGGCTGCTACCAAGCGTCTGAACGACCGCGGTATCCCCTCCTGGATTATGGGTGACGTTGTTGCCGCCGGTGAGCCCGAGGCTAACAACCCCGATTACGTTCAGGGCGCTAAGGGCGTGGACGGCGGCGCGGTTCGCCTGCTGGGCTCCTACGCTTCCTAAGGACGCTTTCTCCAGTAGGTAGCGAGCGCCAGTTTGCTGGTGCTGATGATTCTATAGACCGGGGCGGTCACCGATGCGGTGGCCGCCCCGGTCTTTGTGTGTCTACCGGCGGGGCGTGCTGCCCCGTGTGTTTGATGCCAGCTTTTTATTTATTTTCACGCGTATTTTGGGCTATTTTTATTTTTTGCTATCAACTGCATTTTTAATGCATTTCAGTGCTTACACCACAGTGTTAAAACATTTATTTCTCTCCCCTGTCAGCAAGAGGTACCGCATATCCTGCCTCGCATATTCCAACCCTCAAGCTTTACTTACATAAACTCTCAATCATTGGGCACTATTCAGCCTCCAGAGGTTGATTTTCTGCACATTAACCCGTGAAAAGCACCTCAAAAATCCCTCAAGTTCACCTTGAGGTGATACCTTAGAAATGTACGTTGCACACCGTCCAAAAAAGGGTTCTTTCGGTACGAAAAAGGGTCTACAAAACACTATTCCCTCACCCCATTCATTACTTCAGCGCACCCAAAGAGGTCCCTTTTAGTGCCCTGTAAAAACCCTATACGCACCTCGTGCATCTGCAGACGGAAGCACCAGTACACATCACACAGTCCGCATACCACCTACATCAGGAGAACCAGATGAGGCTTCCATACATCGGTGCGCAGCGCACCGAAACACCTCCTCGCCCCCGCATCGATAACCGCCGCACCGATAACCTCTACACCGATAACCGCCGCACCGATGACCCCTGCCCCGATAACCGCCGCCGCAAGCGCCCCGCACACGCAGCCATGAGCCTGCTCGCCGCCGGCGCACTCCTCTTCGGAGGCGACCTACCCGCCGTCCTCGCGCAGGCACCCAGCGACGAAGCCATCCTGGCAGCAGCTCAGGCAGCGCCCCAGATTGAAGGCCCCGTCAGCCCCCTCACCCTCACACGCAACGGCGTAGCACGCCCCACCACCCCCACCGCGGCAGCCCCCGGCACGCTTCCCCAGCAGAACTTCGACCGATTCATCGTCACCTACACCGACGAAGCCAAGCAGCGTAAGCAGCAGAACGAAGGCAATCGGGATGCAATCCAAGACATTGCTAATGACGTTAAAGACACCGTTGATGTTGCCAGTGAATCTCTGAACGTTGACACTCAAATCCTGCGCAGTACCTCCACCGATGACGCCGTCATCCAGACCTCCAAAACCCTCAACAAAAACGAGGCGAAGGAGTTCATGGCGAAGGTCGCCTCCGACCCGGACGTAGCCTCCGTCGAACCCGACTACATCAACTACCCCGCCGCAGAAGGCGACATCACCTTCCAGTACAACGACCCGCAGTACAGCAAGCAGTGGAACCTCACCAACCCCACCACCGGCGTTCAGAACACCGGTAACGCACGCCTGCGCCGCGGCGCATACGTGAAGGTCGCCGTACTCGACACCGGCTACGTACCGCACCCCGACCTGGTCACCGGCATGGCGAACGGCTACGACTTCGTCAGCGACCCCCTCAGCGCCCGCGACGGCGACGGCCGCGACCCCAACCCCAAGGATGAAGGCGACTACGCGCCCTACAACCTCTGCAAGGATCAAGCGAACGCCCACACCTCCACCTGGCACGGCACCAGCGTTGCCGGCATTATCGGCGCCCGCGGCAACAACGGCATGGGCATGGTTGGTACCGCCGACCTCGCCCGTGTGCAGCCCGTGCGCGTGCTGGGCCGATGCGGTGGCCGCACCTCCGACATTGCCGACGCCATCATCTGGGCAGCCGGCGGACACGTCGACGGGGTGCCTGATAACACCTACCCCGCCAAGATTATCAACATGTCCATCGGCACCGTAACCCAGTGCCCCGCCGCTTACCAGCGCGCCATCAACATCGCCCGCTCCAAGGGCGCAATCGTGGTCGCAGCAGCGGGTAACGGCAACACGGAGGCCTCCAAGTACGCGCCCGCCAACTGCATGGGCGTCATCACGGTTGGCGCAACCACTAAGGCTGGCACGCGAGCATCATTCTCGAACTACGGCACGAGGGTTAACATCTTGGCACCGGGTGAAAACATCCTCACCCTGTCCATGAACAGCCTCGACCGCCCTGATAATACTAAGTTCAGCTACGACTATGAGAGCGGCACCTCCATGTCGGCACCGCACGTCTCCGCTCTGCTGGCGCAGCAGCTGGTCAACGGCACCTCCATGACCACTAAGCAGGTCGAGGAGGCGTTTACTCTCATGGGGACGAACCGCATCAAATGCGATAAGTACTTCTGTGGACGAGGCATTATCAACAGCTTCAAACTGGCTAAACAGGCTGGAAACCTGGACGCGAACGGTAGGGTGACCTACCTACGACCGCGCAAGACGATCAAGGTGATCTCTAAGGGACTGAGCGCAGGCGCGTCTAACACCAAGATTGCCGATAGAGCCGCCGCCGCCGAGGCAGCCAAAGCAACCACAGAAGCTCTCACGGCAGGAGCCAACGGCGAGAGCCTCACCGGTGACTACGACCGGATTCCCGGCGCTCCCGCCATGGCAATCCCCGAAGATGCCCAGGTTTACGACCTGAACGGTGACGCCGAGCCCATCACCCAGGACGAACCGCTGGTCACCAACCCCGCCCAGAAGCCCCGCGAGGTCAATGAACAATAAGCTATCCGCTACCGACTCCGCACCAGGCCCAGTCGACAACGCATAGTAAAAGCCCCCGATGAGAGAGCTCATCGGGGGCTTTTCGTGTCTAAAAAGAGTTTCGACTAGCGGTGATTACCGGTCGCGAAGCCCAGGTAGCCGCTGTTCGGGTAGGTGTTCACAGAAGCACCGTACCAGGAGCGGTAACGCGGGGTGTGGCCGTGACGCGGACGCGACGGGTAGGAGGGGCGAGTCACCGGGCGGGACGGGCGGGTCCTAGCCTTAGGAGCGGGGGTCACCTTCGGAGCCGGGGTTACCTTAGGCGCGGGGGCCTGCTGACGCTTAGCGTCCTCTTCGGCCTTCTTGCGTGCCGCCTCTTCAGCCGCCTTCTTACGTGCGGCCTCCTCCTCAGCCTTCTTGCGTGCTGCCTCAGCCGCGGCAGCATCCGCAGCCTCACGGTCGGAGCGGACCTGCTGAACCGCGCGCGCCGCATTCACAATGCCGGAACCGCACGCGGACTGGTCGCACTCAACACCCTGAGAGGTGGATTGCAGAGCCTTCTTCGCCTGAGCATACGTCAGCTTCGGGTCGACCGACTTCATGAGCGCCACAATACCGGCAACATGCGGTGCCGCCATGGAAGTGCCCTGGTACTCGGCGTAGTCGGCCTTACCGGGAGCAGTCTTACCGGCGTTCAGGGTGGAGAGAATACCGCCACCCCAGTAGCGGCGGTCGCCACCGGGTGCGCTCACGTCCACGCGGGAGCCGTAGTTAGAGAAGTAGGAGCGCTTGCCATTCTTATCGGTTGCGCCCACATTGATGACGTCCTCGCAGTTGCCGGGGCTGGACTTCGAGGCATCAAAGTTGTTGTTACCCGCCGCGACAACCACGATGGAGCCGCGCTTATTCGCCTGAGCAATCGCCTGGCGGTACGGGGTGGTGCAGGTGCCCTCGCTACCAATGGACATGTTAATGACCTGGGCGGGGTTCTGGTTTGCCGGAACGCCGCGCACACTACCACCGGCAGCCCAAATAATGCCGTCGGTGATGTCCGAGTCGAAGCCGCCGCAGGCGCCCAGAACGCGCACGGGCACGATCTTCGCCTCGGGTGCCACGCCGGCAATGCCCTCGTTATTGTTCGCGATAGCGGCAATGGTGCCCGCCACGTGGGTGCCGTGCCAGTCGGAGGCGGTCGCCTTCGAACCGGTGAAGCACTGGTTATCTACGGTCCAGTTGCCGGCATCGGTCGGGTCGGAGTCGCGGCCGTTACCGTCGTTGGAGAACGCCGACTCGGCAATAAAGTCGTAGCCGGGCAGCACGTTAGCGTCCAGGTCCGGGTGGGCGGTAATGCCGGAGTCCAGCACCGCCACGGTCACGCCCTTGCCGCGGGTGGTGCCCCACGCCTCCAGGGCGGAGATGCCCTTCTCACCGGTGAGGGACCACATTCGGTTCATCTTCGGGTCGTTGATCTTGACGGTCTCCGAGGTGTTATCCACGGTGGCGTAGCGGCGCATATCTGGCGACACGGAGGCGACCTTGGAGTTCGCGCTCAGGGCGTCCATGTACTGCCGGGCCTGAGCGGGGGTGAGCTCCGCGGAGGTGGTGACCACGCTGGCATCCAGCGCGGTGGAGCGGACGTAGCTGGTCTTAATGTTCAGCAGCTCGTCAATGCTCTGCACCTCGGAGGTGATGCCCGCGTAGAGTGCGTCGTTCCAGGTTGCCTGCTGGGTACCGGCGGCTGCGGACCAGTCAATCTGATCTGCGGTGGCATCGGTGGAGGCGGCGTTCTTCGCCTCATCGGTGTAAGTGATGATGAAGCGGTTGTATGCCACGGGCGCGGACTGGGTGGTGTTAGAAGCCTGTGCCGCCGCAGAAGCCTGGGTTGCGTGGGTGGCCTGCGCGGTGGGTGCCGCCACGGCGGGGATCACGCTTGCCGAGAGCAGGCAGGTTGCGGTGACGAAGCTCAGCAGGGAACGCTGTGAGGAGCGTGCCTGCGAGGGGCGAGCAATGCGAAGCATGGACGTCCTTGAGGTGAGTGGTACCGGGTGCGCACGATGCGGCGTAGCGTTGCCGTCTCGCGTTGAGGGTGTGTACTCGGTACGAGTGAATACGGAAGAGTGAGGTGTTGGTGCATATTGTGTGCTGTGAAGTGGTTCCACAATGTGCGTGCACGGGTACGCACCGTGAGATACTCTAGCACCCTTTTTCAGTTACTTTATGAATAAAATAACCTTTGTGATGCAGGTCATTTTATGCATAGATGAGCAAAACTTAAATCACTACTTTAAGTCGCGAGAGTATTCCGACTAGGCATTTCTTTATCTGCATTTACATGAAAGAAAAATCTCATTATTTACGCCACACTATTGAGTTTTAGCCCCGCCAAACATAGAAAAAGGTGCTAGGATAGCGATATCTCACCACATAAACTACTTCCGATGAACTCCCGCACGGGGGTTTAGAGAAAAATACACATCAATGCAGTGATGTGCATTTTCTTTTTCTATTCGCTCCTCACAAGCAAATATGCAAAAGAATGCAAATATTTTCTCGAAGGTGCATTTATGTGAGTGGATGACCAACCCACTTGCCGCTTCCGGCACTCACATACGCAAAGGACCCCGATGTCTTTTACCACTCACCCCTCAGCGCGCGGTGTCGCACGCACCGCGCTGAGCCTGGGCACCGCCGCAGCACTCGTCACGACCCTGGGCGCCCCCGCATCCTTCGCGGCACCCGCCAAGGCTAACGGAGCCGAGCGCGCCAAGGCGCACACCACCATTTCCTCCCTAAGCTCCGCACAGCAGAAGGCAGGCTTCAACCGATTCGTTATCACCTACACCGACAGCGCTCTGAACGCAGGTGGCATCAACTGGGCAAGCCCCGCAGGCACCCAGGTTGCCACCTGGAACGACGCCCTCTACCAGGGTCTCACCTCCGAGGTGAAGAGCGTCGATGACCTCTTCAAAATCAAGACCAACTACGTACGCACCACCGCCCAGAAGGCAACCGTAGTGACCCTCTCCTCCAAGCTCACCGCAGAGCAGGCAGAGAAGTACATGGCAGCGCTGAGCTCTAACCCCTCCGTCGCATCGGTTGAGCCCGACCTGCTGCGCCGCTCCAACGCACGCACCCGTACCGCCGCGACCTCCAAGGTTGCTCAGGTAGCTCAGGCTGCTCAGGCATCGAACCAGGTTGTGGCACCGAACGACACCCTCTACCCGCAGCAGTGGAACCTGCACGGCACCAAGGGTCTGGCTACCCCCGAAGCGTGGAAGACCACCCAGGGTGCTGGCGTGACCGTTGCTGTGATTGACTCCGGCATCGTCAAGCACCCCGACCTGGACGCTAACGTCCTGCCCGGCTACGACTTCATCACCGAGCCCTCCATTGCCCGTGACGGCAACGGCCGCGACTCCGACCCGACCGACCAGGGCAACTGGGAAGAAGCGGGCGTCTGCGACGCTGATGCAGAGGCAAGCGAGTCGAACTGGCACGGCACCCACGTTGCCGGCTCCATCGCCGCAATCATGAACAACAAGCGCGGCATCGCGGGAGTGGCTCCCAACGCCAAGATTCTGCCCCTGCGCGCCCTGGGCATGTGCGGCGGCTACGACTCCGACATTGCGGATGCAATGGTTTGGGCAGCCGGCGGCACCGTTGAGGGCGTTCCCGCGAACTCCAACCCCGCCAAAATCATTAACCTCTCCCTCGGTGGCGAAGGCACCTGCCCTGCAACCTACTCCAAGGCTATTGCTGAGGTGAACAAGCGCGGCGCGATTCTCGTTGTCGCAGCTGGTAACGATGGTCAGGATGCTTCCAAGGTCGCTCCGGCTAACTGCGGCGGTTCGATCGTGGTGGGCGCTACCGACCAGAACGGTAAGCGTAGCGACTTCTCCAACTACGGCAAGATTGTTGATGTGAGCGCCCCCGGTAGCAGCATCATGTCCACCGTGGATCTGGGTACCACCGTGTCCACCGGCGCAGGCTACACCGAGTACGACGGCACCTCCATGGCAGCACCCCAGGTTGCTGGCGTGATTGCTCTAATGAAGTCCGTGGATCCCTCGCTGAACGCTGAGCGTGCAAAGCAGATTCTGAAGCAGAGCTCCAAGCCGCTCACCTGCGATGTGAACGGTTGCGGTTCCGGCATTGTAAACGCCGCGAGCGCACTGGCTATGGTGCAGGGCAAGAAGGACCCGAACCCGCAGGCAAAGCCCTGGCCGAAGCGTGCACCCAAGCACCCGACCCGTGCGGCTCGTGTTGGTTACGTAACTAACCCGGCTGTTAACCACAACCCGCCGTTCCTGATTACTGCTCACGGCCTGATTCCCGGTCAGTAATCGGCATGTTGCCAGCTCGGAAGCCGGTGAGCCAATAGGCTTCTGAAGGATGCCACATACAAAAAGCCCCCGTTGAGTTTTCTCAGCGGGGGCTTTTTGTGAACAGAACGCTGCGGCTTTTGATGCTGCAGCTTGCTTCTCCCACCCACCCTCACGACTGACAGGTGGGAGAAATCTTTGGGCACGCCCCTAACGAGCTGGACGCTAGGGTAGACGAGCTAGGGGCGTACCTGGGAGGCACGCACGCCGGTACGGATACCGGCAGCCTCCATGCGAGTGGACTCGTAGCTCACCGCGCGCAAGCCGGAAGAGGCGGCGATTGCCTGAGTCTTTTCTCGCGTATTTTCCTGACGCTGGGTGGGTAGAAAAACCCAGCGGCGCTGGACCGCGAAGCTGATCGGGATCAGAATCAGTTCGGTCAGGATCTTAGCGACCAGCAGGGACGCACCCAGGCCGGTCAAACCTTCCATCAGAGCCGCGTTGGCTGCGAGGATACCCACCGCCAGCACGGTGTACCGTACCAGCGAGGAGGATGCCGAGGGGCGTGCGCCTCCGTCGTGCATGAGCATTCGGTTGACGGTGAAGTTCGTCAGCGCCGAGATGATGCGGGCACCGATCACGGCTGCCAGTAGCGGAGCGCCCATGCCCACTAGGACGAAGAGGGCGATAGCATCCACGAGGAAGCCGGTCAGGAAAGACGATGCCAGGAAGGCAAGCAGCGGTGCGTAAATGAGCGCCGAGTCCTGCAGAGGCCTAAAGTGGCTGGTCGGGTTGCCGGGCTCGTAGACCTTCACGATGGGTACCTGCACCAGCTCCACGTCTGCGCGGGTTGCGCGTAGCAGCATGGAGAACTCGTACTCGTACTTATCGCCGGGAATCTGCAGCAACCAGTCTAGAATCTGCGGGGTGAAGCCGCGCAGACCGGTCTGGGTGTCTGCCACGCGGGCGCCGGTCGCCAGGGCGAAGAAGCCTACGGTTGCGCTGTTGCCAATCTTGGAGCGCAGCGGCACCTTGGTGCCTTCTTCGCCGGCGTTTGGGTCGGGCTTGGTACGCACGCCGAGGATGATGCTCCGCTGACCTGCCACCGCGGCGGTTTCGGTGCGCACGCCCACACGGAAGATGTCCCGAGGTAGGTGCTGGCCGTCCGCGTCGGCGGTGACGATGACCTCGCCGGGGCGGTTTGCTTTCGCCCAGGCGATGCCGGTGCGCAGTGCCGCACCCTTGCCTTTGTTGGCGGGGTGGGTCTGCACGGTCACGCCGTCGATGCGCAGTTCGGTAAAGATGGGGGCGTAGGCGCTGCCGGATCCGTCGTCAATCACGAGGATTTCGGCGGCAGGGTCCTGTTTGCGCAGTGCCCGGGCAAGGCGGACCAGTGATTGGTCCGGCTTATAGGCGGGTATCAGGATAATCACGATGCGCTCCCTGCAATGTAGAGGATGTCGCTGGTGCCACGTTCCTTGGTGCCACCCTGCGGGCGGTTGACCAGCTTGTTGTTGAAGACCATGGCGGAGGAGCCACCACCGTCCAGGTTGTAGGCGCTCACGCAGCCGAGGTCCTTGAACATTTGGGCGAACTCGGGCATGGTCACGCCGCGCGAGTAGTTGGTGGAGCGGCCGTCGACCACGATGAAGACCAGGTGGTTGGTGCCGAGCACGCCCACACCGGTTCGCGGCTGGTTGCCCTGGATGGAGTGATTACCGAAGTTGGTGTCCACCTCGACGCTGTCGATGCCGTCGACGATTGCGGAGTCCTTGACCAGTGCGGGGCCGAAGGAGAGGGTGTTCCACACCCCCTCGTTGACGAGGGTCTGGGCGTTGGTTGCGGTTTCGTCGTAGAGCTTGACGGAGCCGTCGCGGTAGAAGGCTAGGCCTTCACGTGCGCCGGAGTCACGGTAGACAACACCGTTTCGGATCACGATGCCGGTGGTACGGAAGCCGTAGTAGTCGCCGTTGATCGCCCAGATGCCGTTGTGTTCGGACGCCATGTTCGAGGGGGTGTCGATGATGTTCTGGCCGAACTTGTTGTTGGCGAAGGCGCTTCGCAGCAGGGTTGCGTTGTCGAGTTTGATGTCTGCTACGAAGGAGACGACCGCGTCCGAGCCGCTGCCGGTGGTGTTGGAGGTGATGGTGATTGAGCCTTCGTTAGCGGTGAGGCTCTGGCCGTTGACCTTCACGCCGGTCAGTTCGGTAGGATCTGCGGTGGCTGAGCCGGAGGCGCTTGCGTTTGCCTGGGCGGCTGCCGCCTCGTAGGCGGTGGTGTCTTCGATTTCGGTGTGCTCTGCCAGGTAGCGGTTGTAGGCCCAGCCTGCGCCGCCGCCGACTACTGCGAGTGCGCCGAGGCCGCCGCCGATGAAGATTCGACGGGTGAGCTTCTTCTTGGCTAGCTTCTGCTCTGCATCGGTTTGCGCTGCATTAGCTTGTTCTGCTGCGGTCTGGGTGGTCTGGTCAATGTTCTGAGTCATGTTCTGTTCGTTGTTCATGTCTCTAGAATGCCGGGCTATTCTCTGTACCAGGCATGACTAAGCTGTGCAGAAGTTATGTATGCTTATTCATTTCAAACTTTTTTATTACTGCCTATGCTTTATTACCAGATAGCACTATGCATATCTATGTATAAACATGTGTACTGGCTGTGTGTACCAAGCAGTTGAGCACCCACCGCATCCCCGCTCCCCCACGCACACGTAGCCACTCGAAGGCACGAAAAAACCGGCTGAGCACCCCGTGCGGGGCCTCAAGCCGGTTCATCATCTATGAAATACGCTCGGTCGATATGCACCGAATCATTCCGCGTATTCTTTATGCCTCATCCTCGTAGGACGCGTACTTTTCTGCGTATGCCGAGTAGTCGTCCTCGTCGTCATAGCGACGGCGGGACGAATCGGAGGACTTCGTTTTCTTCGCGCTGCTGAGCTCGCGCTCGAGTGCGCTGTAGTCGGTCTCGGGGCTGAAGTACTTCATCTCCCGAGCCTGCCTTGTTGCTTTAGCCTTCTGACGGCCGCGCCCCATGGCGTGACCCCCTCTTTCATCCTGTCCGAGGCGAACAGCACGCGCGGCGCATCGCTCTCGGATCGTTCAACAGTCTTTACTACACTATAGAGTACCCTGTTTCAGCCCTGAATGTCTCGCTCAACGGCACCTATTTTGCGTATCATGACACTTCTTCGCACCGGAACAACCGTTTTATTTTGCACCCGCGGCTTTTTTACCCCAGACGCCACACACCCTATATAACACGTAGCCCCGCACCGGATATATCACTACATCCGATGCGGGGCGGGTGTCTCTGCCTCCGGCTCACTCACAAGACCGGATTCAGAGAGGGTACCGTGCAGGTCATGACATCCCGCACGGGGTCTAAGGGAGAGCCCCCTACCGCTGAGCCTGCGGCGAAGGAGCTGCTAGCTTGCAGTAAAGGAGCCCAGCGAGGTGGCGTTAGAAGCCAGGGTGGTGCTGGAGGCATCCACGCTATCGGTGGTGGTGTACACGGTGTAGCTCTCGCCCTTGGTGATCTTGGAACTGGAGACCAGGATCAGTGCGGTGCTGGAGTTAGTCACCTTGTAGTTCGCCACCACATTACCGGAAGAGTCGGCAACCTGTACGGTGGTGCCGGCGCTCAGGTTCGATACGTTGCTGATCTTCACGTAGCCGCTGGTGGAGTTGGTCGAGGGCGCCTCGAACATGTCACCGGAGTTACCCGCGGCCACGGTCGTGCCGTTGAGCAGCAGGTCGCCGTTGGTGTCCAGGGATGCGTTACCGCCGGTGAAGGGACCGTTCACGATCAGGGTGCCACCGGAGAGGGTTGCCGTACCGTTGGAGTCGATGCCGTCGCCGTTCGCGTTCACGGTGACGGTACCGCCGGTGATGTTGATGGTTGCGTCGACGACCTCGAAGGTACCGCCACCACCCATGCCACCGCCTGCGCCACCACCAGCCGGGGGCTGACCCATGGTGCCCGAGGGAGCCTGACCACCACCTGCAGGTGCCTGACCTGCGCTACCGCTGGGCGCCTGGGGTGCAGAGTTCTGGCCACCCTGCGCGCTCTGCTTAGTCGAGGTTGCAGTAGTCGACTCAGTACCGGTCGAGCTAGTGCTGGTCGAGGTGGTGCTGTACGAGGCGTTGATACCGTCATCGGAGCTGGTCACGTTCACGGTGCCGTCCAGGATGTTGATGTACTGCGCCTCAATACCCTCGTTCGCCTGGGTAATGTTCAGGGTACCGCTGGAGATTTCAAGCACGCGCTCAGCCTTGAAACCGTCATCACCTGCAGAGATGTTCACGGTACCGCCGCTCAGGCGCACCCAGCCGCGGTTGCCGTCGGTGTCATTGGTTGCCTTGATGCCGTCCTTGGTTGCGGTCACGGTGATGGTGCCGTCCAGGATATCGACGTAGTCCTTACCCTTGATGCCGGTGTTTGCCGCGCTCACTTCCAGGGTGCCGGAGGCAATGACCAGGCCGTCAGAGGTGTGGATACCCTCTTCGTACTTACCTTCAACCTTCAGGGTACCTTCGCCCGCCAGGGTCAGGTCACTCTTGGAGTAGATAGCTGCGTCGGGGCTACCGCTGGCGGTATCCGAGTAGGAGGAGCCGTCAGAGACGGTGTTAGTGGTACCCGAGGCGGTGTAGATAACAACCTCGTCCGCCTCAACAACATTGATAGCTGCACCGGTGGAGTTGGTGATCGTCGCGTTGTTCAGGATCAGGCGGACCATGTCACTGTCGGCTGCCTCAACCTTGATCTGGCCCTCGTAGGTGCCGGTGAGCTTGTAGTTGCCCGCCTTGGTAATGGTAATGACGCCGTCGCTGACGGTCACGCCGTCGGTCGCGGTCGGGTTAGAAAGATCGATAGTAACTTCGCTGGAGGAATCCCAGGTCAGATCCTTTGCGGAGTAGTGGGTGTCCTCGGCGAGCTTCGCGCCACTCTTCACGTCGGTGGAGAAGGAGTCTGCCACCTTCGACGTGGTGCCCGAAGTGCTCGAAGCGGAGGTACTGATTGCACTCGATGCGCTGGCATTCGATGCCGAGGTTGCCGAGCAGCCGGTCAACGCCAGGGCTGCCAGGAGGGTAATGGAGGTTGCGCTCTTAATCATATTGCTCTTTTTCACGGGTTTTCCTTTGTGTTTGGGTGACCACTCGCGTAGAGCCAGCGCCACAGGGGTAAGACGTATGTGAAATGTGAATATGTGTGAGAGCGGTTATTGCCTGTGTGGGCCGAATAAAGCCGATGTTGTGCTTGGTTCGGGGGATATAGATGAGGGGCTGGGGGTGCGGGTAAGGTAGGTGCACTACCCTACCCGCGCATCCCAGGTTGCCGTTTAGGCGGGTTGCCGTTTTAGGCGGCTGCGAAATGCTCGGTCAGCAGCTTCTGGTAATCCTCTTCGGTCATGTCATCCACGTTCAGGCGGGTGCCGTCGACCGGTTCCAGGTGCATCCAGTTCTTCAGGGTTTCTTCCCACTTGTTGCTTGCCAGCTGCGGGTTCAACGCCGCCATACCGGTTGCAAACTTGGAAATCTTCGCGGGGGTGATGCCCGCATCCCAGAGGTGCTGGTCTGCCACGGAGGGCTCCACGCCGGACTTGGTTTCGATGATGACCGCGTTCGGCAGACCGTAGGTGGTGCCGACCAGGTTGCCGTGGAAGTTGCGGTAGTTCACGCCCGCCATGAGGATGTTCTCGGACAGAGGGGTCCAGGTCAGGGCGTTATCTACGGTCATACGGGAGGCGACCGGGTTCTTCTCGCTCTGCGGCAGGAAGACCGTGGTACGGCGGTAGCCGGTGGTCAGAACCGCCTCCAACTTGTGCACGGGGCCGGCGAGGATATCGCCGAGTGCTGCGGTGATGTACTCGTGGCCTTCCGCGGTGAGCGTATCGCGGTTCTCGAAGGTGTACGGGATACGCTTCTTGACGGTCATATCCTGCTCACCGTCGGTCTTGACCTCCAGGAAGGTCAGCTCCGAGTCCAGGTAGCTACGGGTACGGATCTTGAAGGTGTCGTCGCGGCTGTAGGCTGCCGAGTGGTAGCTCTGCATCTGCGGGGTATCGAAGTAGACCGAGTCGTAGGCGAAGTCGCGCTGGCCATCGATTTCCATGACGGAGGCGTCTGCGTCGAGCGTGGAGAGTACCTTGGCGGCGATTTCTGCGTCGACAATGTACTTGCGGTCCACGCGGGTCTGCATGGCTGCCTTCTCGTTCATGGCTTCGAGGCTGATGCTCTTCCACTCTGCGGGGATGATGTTTGCGGCTGCGTTAGTCATGGGTCTTCGTCCTTCTGGGGTGCCGCCCCTGCGTGCTGTGCGCTGGGGGGGGGCGGCGTGTCGTGGGTATCGGAGATGTTTGTGCAGTTGGAGTGAATCGGAGGCTTTTGTACCGGCTGGTTTTACTTGCCCACCAGGGTGCGCTGGAGCGGAACCATCCGGGTGTCCAGGGTGGTGTGCGCCTCGGCGGTGGGAACCTGAGGTGCTGCCGGGTAGGCCGCAGGAGCCTGCGATGCTACCGTCTGAGCGGCTACAGGCTGAGCCGCCTCCACTGCCGCGGGGGTGCCGCCCTCGGTGGTTTCCTTGGACTGGTAGGTGACGGTGACGCGGGTCAGGTTGTTCACCATGTCCAGCTCGGTGATCTTCACCGAGGTGACGGTGTAACCCAGGCGAGCGCTCAGGTATGCCTTGAGCTCTTCCTCATCGCTGATCGCACGATCGGCGGTAACGGTCTGAGTCTGATCGGTAGAGACCGGGGTGCTGCGCGAGTCGAGGACCGCGATGAGGCCGACCAGGGTAGCCATGAGGCCGAAGGCGATGTACGCCGGGCTAATGTTCACACCTGCGATCATGCCGACCGAGAGAGCTACGAAGTAGTAACCCACCTCGCGCTGGCTCAGGGCGGTGGATCGCAATCGGATAATCGACAGGACACCGAAGAGGCCCATACCCATAGCGGATGCGTTCGATCCGGCGGATACCAGCGCCACCGAGACGGTGAAGATGCCGGCGTTGATGACCGCGTAGGAAATCATCAGTTCGCGGTTGCGGTGCCGCACCATGTAGAGGGTGCAGAGAGCTGCGATGGCTATGGCATCGGCAATCGCCATGGTCAGAATAGTCATTGGGTGCTCCAGATATCGTGTCGTGATGTTCGCTTAGCTCTAGCTGTCTGTTCATCAGCTTCGGGCTGTGCGTTCTTTGTAGTATCTAGATTCCCGTGCAAGCCTGTGTTTACCCTGTGTTGCCCTTAACTTAGAGATAAGTGTTAGAAGTCTCTAGTAAATCTGCTGGTCAGATACACTAGAGGTTATTATTTTTTCCTCTCTCCACTACGTTTTCTGCATCTTCTGCGGTGTCAAAAGGCACAAAAAAAATGGGCCCCCTCCGATATGGAGGGAGCCCATAAAAGCAGCTAAAAACTTAGCGACTAGGCGTTATTATGCCTTCTTGCGCATGCGGGTTGCCACGATGGTCGCGCCACCAGCACCCAGAGCAATCAGACCCAGACCAGCAGCGGTCATCGCATCGGATGCACCGGTCTTAGCCAGAGAAGAAGAGCTCTTAGAGGATGCGTTAGTAGCATTCTCGTAGTCAACCGGCCATTCGCAACCGATGCCGTCGTGGTCAGCATCGAACTTCTCACGGAAGTCCGGGTGATCCTTGCTAATCGGTGCCAGGCCTGCAGCCTCAACGTCGGCGCAGTTCTGGAAACGGTGGCTCTCGGTAGCGTTACCAGAGTTCTGACCAGCGGAGAGGTTGTTAATAGAGGTCTGACCGCCAGAGTTCTGACCACCGTTGCTCTGGTTATCTACAGAGTTAGAGTTCTCGTAGTCAGCGGGCTGCTCGCAGCCGACGCCGTCGCTGTCAGCATCAAACTTCTCGCGGAAGTCCGGGTGACCCTTGCGGATCGGTGCTTCACCTGCAGCCTCAACGTCGGCGCAGTTCTGGAAGCGGAAGTTCTCTGCAGGCTGGGGAGCCGCGTTCTCTTCAGCAGGCTTGGAGGATTCCTCAGCAGGTGCAGAGGTCTCATCAGCAGGCTTGGGAGCCTCGGTGGTCGGCTCAGCAGTTGCTTCCTTGGAGGGCTCGGGGGTGGGATCCTGGGTGGGTTCCGGAGTCGGGTCCTGAGAAGGAGCGGGGGTCGGGTCCTCCGAAGGAGCCGGTGCGGGCTGCTCTGCAACCTTAATGGTCACGGTAGCTGCCTTACCACCGCGGGGAACGTCGCCGTCCTTCAGGGAGCCGGACAGCAGGTAAATGTCAACGGAAACGCTGCCGTGCAGTTCTGCCTGCCAGGGAATGGTAACGGAGAAGGTACCATCGCTATCAGCGTGGATTTCCAGGTAGTCCTGGCCGTCAATCTTAACGGCACCCTTGTTCAGCTTCAGCGCCAGAACGGAACCGGAGGTACCATCAGCGGTCTTGAAGCCTTCGCCACCAATGTTCAGACCCTGGCCCTCAACCCATACGTCGGGAGCGATGAACTGTGCAGAGTCTGCGTAGGTGTGGACAGTCTGAGGCGCGCCTTCAACAGCGAAGGTCGCGGGGACGGAAGAAGCAACGAGGCCACAGCCGATGAGTGCGGTGGCGCCGATGCGTGCGATGTTGTTTCGAATGTTCATGCCCCCCATTCTAACGAGCGAAGCTTGAGATACCGGCCCCCAAGACGTCAATTTGCCATGACCTAACTCACAAATAGGGGTTTTCTTGAAGGTTTCTTGAAGACGTGATTGAACTATATAAGCCTTTTGCACCGCCGTGCACACCTAAACTCTCAACCCGACGTTGAAGAAACTAACAGGTACATACCCCATCCCATCAGCACAACCCAATAGCAAAAACCACCCCGTTAAACGCGAAAATCCCCTCCGCCCGAACGCTCGAAAGCATTCAGGAGAGGGGACTCTCACGCACCGCACCGGGCGGCGGCAATAGTTTTAGGAGTTCTTGCGGTTGCGCACAGCGGTCACGCCAGCAACACCCAGGCCCAGAGCCACCAGGCCCAGACCAGCAATGGTGAAGGCGTTAGAAGCACCGGTGTTAGCCAGGGAAGAGCGCTGAGCACGGCTCGAAGTGTAGCTGCTCGAAGAGGAGGAGTCGCCGCCCAGGTTATCCAGACCACCAGAGTTGCGGGACGAAGAACCCGAGGAGCTGTTGGAGGAGGAACCGTCAGTGACCTCGCTGTTAATGACCTCGCAGCCCAGGCCGTTACCATCGTTGTCGAACTTCTTGCGGAAATCCGGGTGGCTCGAGGGCATGGGTGCCAGGCCAGCAGCCGCAACCTCTGCACAGTTCGCAAAGCGAGTGCTCTCAGCCGAAGCGGTCACCTGCTCGGTAGCGGAGGCGGAATCACCCAGCTGATCCTTCGCATCGTTCGCAACAGATGCGTGCTGATCAGCAGCTGCCGAAGCCGAAGCGCTCGCAGAAGCAGTTGCCGAAGCGGAGGGGGTCGCCACCACAGAAGCCGAAGCCGATGCGGTAGCCGAGGGGCTCACCGAAGCGGTAGCCTTCTCATCGGCGCGGTTCTTAATCTTTGCATCCACGGAGGCAACAACCTCATCAGCGGCAGTAGCCGAAGCAGTCGCGGAAGCCGAGGGGGATGCAGATGCGGAAGGCACCGCAGAAGCGGAGGGGGTCGCCACCACGGAAGCCGAAGCGCTCGCGGTTGCCGAAGCGCTCGCAGATGCGGTAGCGGAGGGGGTTGCTTCCTGAACGGAGCGAGCCTCAATCTTCACGGTTGCAGCCTTACCGCCACGGGAGGTGTCGTTGTCCTTCAGGGAGCCGGAGAGCAGGTAGACGTCCACGGAAATACGGTCTTCCAGGTCGTTCTGCCAGGGAATGGAGACGGAGAAGTTGCCCTTCTCGTCAGCCTGAACTTCCAGGTAGTCCTTGCCGTCAATCTTGACGGAACCCTTATTCAGCTTGATAGCGATAACGGAGCCGGAGGCACCATCCTGAGTCAGGAAGCCCTCACCGGTAATCTTCAGGGTTTCGCCCTTGTACCAGACCTCAGAAATGTGGGAAGCAGCCTTGTCAGAGTAAACGTGGGTGACGGACTCTTCACCGTTCTGAGCGAAAGTTGCGGGAATTGCGGTGACCGCCAGACCGCAACCGATCAGGGCGGTGGCACCGAAGCGAGTGATAGTGTGTCGAATGTCCATCCCATCATTTTATCCCCGCGTGGTGGGCGTATCCGCCTGTCCAGGGGCTATTTGCAATGACTTGCAACACAAAATAGCACTTTCGTGCACTAAATCACCGGTCTGTGCACGCGCGGCAATATTCACTGGAAAACAGCGCCGCCTAGACCCCTGCAGCGACCCCGGCAACACCCCCTGCAACCTTAAACGTCAACGGCGTCGAGCATGAGTTCCAGCGCCTCACCCACGCCGCTGCGCCACAGGTAGGTTGCTTTCGCATCCGCACGACCCGGACCGCCGTTAATCACAGCGACCGGCTTGCCGGCACGCAGAGCCTCCAGCACAATCTTGTAGCTGCTCATAACCGCCACCGAGGAGCCCACCACCAGCAGCGCCGAACATTCAGCGAGCATGGCGTCCTTGAGTGCCTTACGTTCGGCGGGCACGGACTCGCCAAAGTACACCACATCCGGCTTGAGGCGGGTCGAACCGCAGGCGATGCAAGGCACCATCTGAAAATCGCGGATATAGCGCTCGTCCAGCTCCACGTCACCGTCAGGGTTCACGCGCAACTCTTCGTCTTCAAGGCGCGCCAGGTAGCCGGGGTTCGCCGCGTCCAGGCGCGCATCCAGGCTTTCGCGGCTCTCGTCCTGCCCGCAGTCCAGGCACACAATACGGGAGAGGTCACCGTGCAGCGCCAGCAGGCGGCAGCTTCCAGCGCGGGCGTGCAGCCCATCCACGTTCTGCGTAATCACGCCGCTCACGGCACCCAGCTGCTCCAGCTCGGCGAGGGCATAGTGGGCGCGGTTCGGTTCGGCGCGGCGCATGCGGCGCCAACCCACGTAGGAGCGCGCCCAGTAGCGTTGGCGGGCTACGTCATCGTAACGGAATTCCTGGTAGGTCATGGGGCGGTGGTCGTGCAGGGATCCGCCGGGGCCGCGGTAGTCGGGGATGCCGGATTCGGTGCTCACTCCTGCGCCGGTGAGCACGAGAACCTTACCGGCTTTGAGTAGCTCGGCAATACCCGCGGAGGCGTATTCTTCGTTGTGCGGGGTGGCGTTCTCAGAGACAACGCGCTGAATCGAGCGGATTGCGGCACGGTGCACGGAGGCGATTTCTTCGCGCTGCTCACCGGCGGCGGCGAAGTTCTGGTGGTCAGTCCAGCGGTCCATTCTTCTCCTCAATGCTCTGGTACTAGTGCGGTTCTAGCGCGGTTCTAGCGCGTTAAACGGCTGTGGGGCACCCCCTTTCGAGGGTACCCCACAGCCTATTTCTTATGGTTTCGAATGTGCAAACTCAGCCACAGGCTAAGTCCGCCCAGCCGGTTGAGTTTAGTTCTCAGCCTTCTGCTCACGCTCGGAGGTCACGACCAGGCCGTCACTGGCAACGTCCGGGTTCACGTCCACGGTCACGGTGTCGCCGTCGTGGATGGCACCGGAGAGGATGCCGCGAGCCAGGCGGTCGCCAATCTCACGCTGAACCAGGCGGCGCAGCGGGCGGGCACCGAATGCCGGGTCGTAGCCGGTCTTACCCAGCCACTCCAGGGCTGCCTCAGTCACGTTCAGGGTGAGGCGGCGGTCCTCCAGACGCTTAGCCATGCTCTTGATCTGCAGGCCCACAATCTGGCCCAGGTTCTCAGCCGACAGGGGCTGGAACATGATGATGTCGTCCAGTCGGTTGAGGAACTCGGGGCGGAATGCCTGGTGCACAACCTCCATGGCCTTCTCGGAGCGCTCGTCGAAGGGCAGGTCCTGGTTGACCAGGTACTGCGAACCAAGGTTCGAGGTCAGAATCAGGATGACGTTACGGAAGTCCACGGTGCGGCCCTGACCGTCGGTCAGGCGGCCGTCATCGAGCACCTGCAGCAGGATGTCGAAGACCTCGGGGTGTGCCTTCTCGACCTCGTCGAGCAGGACCACCGAGTAGGGGCGACGGCGCACGGCCTCGGTCAGCTGACCGCCCTCTTCGTGGCCGACGTATCCGGGAGGGGCACCGACCAGGCGAGAAACGGTGTGCTTCTCGGAGTACTCGCTCATGTCGATACGCACCAGGGCACGCTCGTCATCAAACTGGAACTCGGCCAGTGCCTTAGCCAGCTCGGTCTTACCGACACCGGTCGGGCCCAGGAACAGGAAGGAACCAATCGGGCGATTCGGGTCGGAAATACCGGCACGGGCGCGGCGCACGGCGTCAGAGACTGCCACCACTGCGGCTTCCTGGCCAATGAGGCGGGCACCGATGCGCTTCTCCATTTCGAGCAGCTTCTCGGACTCACCCTGCATCATGCGGCCTGCGGGGATACCGGTCCAGGAGGAAATCACCTCGGCGATATCATCTGCGGTGACCTCTTCAGAGACCATGGACTCGCTCTTGGCGCGGTCCTCGGCGCGCTGTGCTTCTTCCAGCTCAGCCTGCTTTGCGGGAATCTCGCCGTACAGCAGGCGGGATGCCTCGGCGAGGTTACCCTCGCGCTGAGCAACCTCGGCGCGGGAACGCAGCTCGTCGATCTGGGTCTTGATGTCACCCACGCGGTTCAGGCTTGCCTTCTCAGCCTCCCAACGGGCGTTGAGGGCGTCGAGCTCTTCCTTCTTGTCCGCCATATCCTTGCGCAGGGCCTCCAGGCGCTCAACCGATGCGGGATCGGTCTCGTCGGCCAGGGCCAGCTCCTCCATGGTGAGACGGTCTACGGCGCGGCGCAGCTGGTCAATTTCCTCCGGTGCGGAGTCAATTTCCATGCGCAGGCGGGATGCTGCCTCGTCAATCAGGTCAATTGCCTTGTCCGGCAGCTGACGGGAGGGGATGTAGCGGTTGGACAGGGTTGCTGCGGCAACCAGCGCGGAGTCAGCGATCTGCACCTTGTGGTGTGCCTCGTAGCGTTCCTTCAGGCCACGCAGAATACCGATGGTGTCCTCGACGCTGGGCTCGCCCACGTACACCTGCTGGAAGCGGCGCTCCAGGGCGGGGTCCTTCTCGATGTTCTCGCGGTACTCGTCGAGGGTGGTAGCACCGATCAGGCGCAGTTCGCCTCGGGCAAGCATGGGCTTGAGCATGTTGCCCGCATCCATGGAGCCTTCGGAGGCGCCAGCACCGACGACGGTGTGAATCTCGTCGATGAAGGTCACAATCTGACCCTCGGACTTCTTGATTTCTTCGAGGACTGCCTTCAGGCGCTCCTCGAATTCACCGCGGTACTTTGCGCCTGCGACCATGGAGCCCAGGTCCAGGCTGATGAGGGTCTTGCCACGCAGGGATTCGGGCACGTCGCCAGAAACCATGCGCTGTGCCAGGCCCTCGACCACGGCGGTCTTACCGACGCCGGGCTCACCAATCAGCACGGGGTTGTTCTTGGTGCGGCGGGAGAGCACCTGCACGACGCGGCGAATCTCGGAATCACGGCCGATGACCGGGTCGAGCTTGCCGGCGCGGGCAATGGCGGTCAGGTCGGTGCCGTACTTTTCGAGCGCCTGGAAGGTACCTTCGGGGTCGGGGGTATCCACGGTGCGGTCTCCTCGGACGTTGGGGATGGTCTGTGCGATGAGCTCTGCGGTTGCGCCAAGGTTGTGCATGGCGGTCGCGGTGCTATCGGTTCCGCTGGCGATGCCCAGCAGAATCATTTCGGTGGAGACGTAGGTGTCTCCGAAGCCCTGTGCGCGGGTCTGTGCGGCCTGCAGAGCGGAGAGCGCGGAACGGCTGAAGGAGGCGTTCTGCACGGAGGTGCCGGATGCCTTGGGCAGCTTCTTGATTTCTGCGGAAGCAGCCTCGGAGATGGCGTCGACATCCAGGCCTGCAGCCTTCAGCACGGAGACTGCGATGCCTTCGCGCTGGTCCATCAGGGCCTTGAGGATGTGGGAGGTTTCAATAGTGGGGTTACCGGCGGTTTGAGCATTAGTATTTGCCGCCGAGATGACTTCTTGACTCTTGGTGGTGAACTTGTTGTCCATGGTGTTCCTTTCGCATTTCGAGGGGCTTATCCTATGCGCCCCCGCATTACATAACTTGAGTCTACTACACTCAATTATTCTGCGCAAGGGGTTAACCAAGGTTTTTGAGATTAAAATTTCGACAACAAACTAAGGGATCACCACACGAATAAAGCGGCGAAAGCACCAACTCCAGCCAAAAACTCCACCCAAAAGCCCTATTGTTATAGTGACCACGCTGGGTACATGTAAGGCTGGGAGCTTGCGGGCTCCCGCAACAATCACAGTCACGAATGGGGACCCACATGAAAATACTGGTTCTAGGTGCAACCGGCCGCACCGGTTACCTCTTCACCCGCAAAGCCCTAGAAGAGGGGCACACCGTCACCGCCTACGTGCGCAACCCCGATAAGGCACAAGCGCTTTTGGGGGCGCACCAAAATCTCACTATCGTTCCGGGAGCCCTGAACGATGCCGAGCAGCTCGCCACAGTATCCTCCGGGCAGGACGTCATGGTCAGCATCCTGGGCCAGAAAGCCACGGTGCGAGAATTTCTCTCCTCCACGTTCATGCAGGAGCGCCTGCCCCTCAGCATGGAGGCGGTCACGGGCGCAGGCGTGAAGCACTGCGTTCTAATGAGCGCCTACGGCGTGGGCGATACGGTACGGACCGCCTCACTCCCGATGCGCCTGGTGTGCAAGGTCATCATGCGCGGCATTTTCACCGACAAGGTTAAGGCGGACGCCCTGGTCACCGAGTATCAGCCGTATATTTCGCGTGCGCATCCGGGCAGGCTGACCGATAAGCCCGGTAAGGGCGGAGTGAAGGTGTTTGATATGGCGAGCGTCGAGCGAACTCCGGGCATCCCCACGATTGCCCGTGAAGACGTCGCCGATGCACTACTCGCTATCGCCAAGAACCCCCAGAACGCGGGCACAGATTTTTTGGTGACGATTGGGGACGCCGTCCTACACTCGCCCCAGAAATAAACCGGTAGGCTTAATGACATGACGACTACGAACACCTTCCCCGCCGCCATTCTCTTCGACCACGACGGAACCCTCGTCGACACCGAACCCGTATGGGCTGCCGCAAAGGTTGCTCTCGCCGCAGAATTTGGCGGCACCTGGACCGAACAGGACACCCTCGATTGCCTGGGCCTATCCATGCAGTTCACCCTGGATCGCCTACGCGAGCGCGGCGTAAACCTGCCGGACGAGGAGATTAACGACCTACTGGTGGCGAAGGTGCACGAAACCCTGGCGCAGCAGCCGGTCGAGTTCCTGCCCGGCATTGAGCGTTTCCTCTCGGAGGTTCACGATGCGCAGATTCCGGCCGCCATCGTCACGAACGCGACCACCTCCGTGGCGCGCCGCACCGCGAACGCGGCACCCGAGGGCACGTTCTCGGTGGTTATTGGCAACGATGAGACCACCAACCCCAAGCCGGACCCGCAGCCTTATCTTTTGGCGGCAGAGCGTCTGGGTGTTGACCCGACTCAGTGCGTGGCTCTTGAGGATTCCCCTTCGGGCGTGCGCAGTGCGACCGCGGCGGGTATGCGTGTCATTGTTGTGCCGGGCGAGCTGGAGGTTCCGGCAGAGCTGGGCACCGTGCATCTCAAGCATGAGGAGCTGACTCTGGAGGCGGTTCGCGCGCTGGCGTAGCCGCTCGATTCACACGCGGGAAGCTATGCAGAAAGGCCGGCAGTTCTGCAAAAAACTGAATACGCTTCACCATAAAGGGTGGGATGCGCGATATGAGATACCGCGCCTCCCACCCTTTGTGCGCGCCTGGACGATGAGCCACGCGGGTGTTTGGGGCTGACACGTTTGAGCAGCGCCTTTTGAACAGGGGGTTTTAAGTGCGGCGCGACACATAGATGACAATTTATTACGAATTACTCAAAATAACCTTGACAGTGGTTCCTTAAAATGATTTACTCATAATAACGATTCGGCGGGGCCACAACCCCCACCGAACCACAAGCATTACAGCATCATGAAGGAGACCATCATGGCATTCGCAAACTACACCGCACCCGGCCTGACCCTCGAAGAAGGCAAGGGTATTTCCGAGGTTCTCCAGGCACGTCTGCACGACCTGAACGACCTGCACCTGCTGCTGAAGCACGCTCACTGGAACGTGACCGGCCCCGGCTTCATCGCCGTTCACGAAATGATTGACCCTCAGGTCGACACCGTCCGCGAGTTCGTCGATGCCATCGCAGAGCGTATGGCAACCCTGGGCGCAACCCCCAACGGTCTGGCTGGCGCACTGGTCGCACAGCGCACCGTCGAGGACTACGCAGTTGGCCGCGCACCCGTCGCCGCTCACCTGCGCGCCCTGAACGACGTCTACACCCGCGTGATTGAGGCTCACCGCAAGGCGATTGCATTCGCTGGCGAATCCGACCCCGTCACCGAGGACCTGCTGATCGGTCAGACCGCCGAGCTGGAGAAGTTCCAGTGGTTCATCCGTGCGTTCCTGGAGAACGGCGAAGGCAACATCTAAGCCGCAACCATCTAAGTTGTAGCCTCTAAACTGCAGCCTACCTATGGCGGCACGTCATGTAGGCGTTAGCTTTTAGAGTCACAAACCGGGCGGGTGCACTCTCCTTATGGAGGATGCACCCGCCCGGCTTTTTATGTTCGAAGCTGCGCCGCTTCTTCCCGCCTACTTTTACCTTTCCCGACCCTTGAGTCCTCGCCTGTGCGGTATCACAAAGTACGTTGAGGCGAACAATAACACCAGGTTAGGCCGTCCTAGATTTTCTGTTCGGAGTGCTCTACAGTGGTTCACTGATCAGCACAGAGCACACAGATCAAACACATGATTGAGCGCCCGAAAGATACCCGGCACGGCCCGCACCCGGCGGAAAGAGAGATATGAGCACGCACGCCCCGAACGAGCACGGCGAAGACAAGCACGGCGAGCAGACCGAGAAACTTCAGGCTGACGCAGCCGAGCACAAGCCGACCCGCCACAGTGCGGTTACTTCCCCCTCCCCCGCGCAGATTAAGCGTTGGCGCCGCTACCTTGCCGATGAGGAGTCGGAGGCGCGCATCTACCGCTACCTGGCTCGCCGTGCCGAGGGTACCGACCGTGAGATTTTGCTGCAGGTTGCTGAGGCGGAGAAGCGTCACCAGCAGCATTGGCGTGACATGCTCGGCGAGCATGCGGATGTACACGTGCGCCCGTCCCTGCAATCGCAGCTACTGCAGTTCTTGGCGAAGAACTTCGGTTCGGTGTTTATTCTTGCGATGGCTCAGCGCGCCGAGTCCCGCTCCCCCTACGCTGAGGACCCGGACGCCACCGAGGAAATGGCGGCTGACGAGGCGATTCACGAGGAGATTATTCGCGCCCTGGCGACTAACGGTCGCGAGAAGCTTTCGGGTAATTTCCGTGCGGCGGTCTTTGGCGCTAACGACGGTTTGGTGTCGAATCTGGCGCTGACTATGGGTATTACCGCGTCGGGCGCGTCCAGTTCGATGGTTCTGCTGTCGGGTATTGCGGGTCTGCTGGCGGGTGCGCTGTCGATGGCGGCGGGTGAGTTCGTGTCAGTGCGTTCTCAGCGTGAGCTGCTGGATGCCTCCCAGCCGACCCAGGTGACCCTGCGTGTTGCGCACGATTTGGATTTGGATTCGAACGAGCTGGAACTGATTTACCGTGCCCGCGGCATGGAGCCGGAGGCGGCGCATCACCGTGCGATGGAGCGTTTCGGCTACCTGGATTGCGATTGCGATCCCTCACTGTCTCACCGCGAGGATGAGGACCGTGAGGAGAACGTGGCTTTGGGTACCGATATTGGTGCCGCCGCTGCGTCGTTCGCGTTCTTTGCCTCGGGCGCATTGATTCCGATTCTGCCCTATATTTTCGGATTCTCGGGCGTGTTCGCGATGGTGCTGTCCCTGCTGTTTGTGGGTGCGGCTCTGGGCTTCACCGGCGGCGTGGTGGGTCTGCTATCGGGTGCTTCCCCGCTCAAGCGCGGTATTCGCCAGATTCTAATTGGCTTTGGCGCTGCGTTCGTGACCTACCTGCTGGGTCTGGCATTCGGCACGACGGTCGGCTAATTCCAATTCCTGAATACGATTTAGACAAGTCTATATAGCCATTACGGAATGCTCTTCGCTCTCCCGTGAGGGCTGCATCCTGGGCACAGAAAACCCCGGCGGGTGAACCATCCGCCGGGGTTTTCTATATGTTCTTACCCTACATGAGGGGTTGATCTATTACGGACTGAGCCCTATTACGGGTGAATCTCCGCGGTGGTGGCCTGACCGGAAACGCTCTCCGAGCCGGTTGCGCCGTTGCCGGAGTAGGTCAGGTTAGCGACCTGCACGGTGGAGGTCTGCTTGTACGAAACCCAGCCGTTATCTGCCGGGAAGTTCAGCTGTGCCGGCATGAAGTTAGTCTGGCTGTAGTACTTGGTGCCGGACTGCTTCATGGTGTACGCCTTGCTGGTGGTGTAGACGATACGACCCTTGAAGGTGTAGGTGCCGTCGGAGTTCTTGGTGACGGTCGGTACTTCTGCGGTCCAGGTGCCGGCGGTCTGCGCGACGGACAGGTACTTCGCCTGGCCTGCGGAGGCGACCAGCTCGGTGGTCCTACCGGTCAGCTTGCGGCCGGTGGGGCTCCAGGACTGGCCGTTGATCTTACCGAACTTGGTGAGCGACTGGGCGCTGGCGGAGACGGTGTACTCGACCTCGGTCACGAAGGTTGCGCCCGCTGCGAGGGTGACGCTACTGCCGGGGATGTAGCCGGTGCCGGTTGCGGTGTCCTTGGTCGGTACGGACCACCAGAAGCCGCTGGAGGACATGTATGCGCCGTTTGCGCCGGTCTGGGAGTTGGTGACGGGGGTGAACTTACCTTCGCCATTAACGTAGGTTGCGCTCTTGGGCTTGGAGGTCGCGTCGTCCCAGTTGATGTCGGAGTCGGGGGTGGTGGAGGCGGTGAAGTGCGCCTCGGGGCTTGCCGGGTTGATGGTGCCGGTGTTGTTGGAGGATGCGTAGCCGACGTAGCCGCCGTTGTTCTGCACGCTGACGTACACGCCGTACTGCACGCCGGGGGTTTCCTTGGATGCGGCGTAGGCGGGAACGGCTGCGGAGGCTGCGACGACGGGTGCAGACCAGACGCCTGCCTTGGCGATGGTGCGGCGAGAGATGGGCTGGGTCATGAGTGTGGTGATCTCCTGTGAGTGGTGGTGTTTCTTGGAGCCGCCCAGAAAATGATTCTGACTAGGCTCAACGCCCTCCAGTATACAAAGGTTCTGGTCATACTTACATCTTTTTGCGGCACTGTGTGCACAATCTTACTTTCTAGTGCAATATTTGCTAGCGCTAGAGGGGCGTTAAAAGCACAGATGCCGGTAGCCTCATGGACTACCGGCATCTGCCGCAATTTTATGCTGTTTACTTCGCGGCGAAGATTTCGCGCATCAGGTTTGCAGCCTCGGAGGGGGTCTTACCGACCTTCACGCCTGCTGCTTCCAAAGCTTCCTTCTTCGCCTGAGCGGTACCGGAGGAACCGGAGACAATAGCGCCTGCGTGGCCCATGGTCTTACCCTCAGGAGCGGTGAAGCCTGCGATGTAACCAACGACGGGCTTGGTCACGTTTGCCTTGATGTACTCTGCAGCACGCTCCTCAGCGTCACCACCGATCTCACCAATCATGACGATCGCTTCGGTCTCGGGGTCAGCTTCGAAAGCTTCCAGAGCGTCGATGTGGGTGGTGCCGATGATGGGGTCGCCACCAATACCGATAGCGGTGGTGAAACCAATGTCGGACAGTTCGTACATCAGCTGGTAGGTCAGGGTACCGGACTTGGAGACCAGACCGATCTTGCCCTTGCCGGTGATGTTCGCCGGGATAATACCGACCAGGCACTCCTCGGGGGAGATGATGCCGGGGCAGTTGGGGCCGATGATGCGGGTGATCTGCTTGCCGTTCTCGTCCACGGATGCCTTAGCAGCTGCCCAGAACTCTGCGGAGTCCTGAACCGGAACGCCCTCGGTGATGACGACGACGAGGCCGATCTTAGCCTCGATAGCCTCGAGAACTGCTGCCTTGGTGAAGGCCGGGGGAACGAAGACGATGGAGACGTTCGCGCCGGTCTTCTCCATAGCCTCAGCTACGGAACCGAACACGTTCAGCTCGATGTCGGAGCCGTCCTTCGCCTTGTGGGTGACGGTGGTGCCAGCCTTGCGAGCGTTCACGCCGCCCACAATGTTGGTGCCTGCTGCGAGCATGCGTGCGGTGTGCTTGGTACCCTCGCCACCGGTGATGCCCTGAACGATGACCTTGGAGTCCTTGTTCACAAAGATAGACATATTACTTCCTTGAAATCCTTTGCTGGCGATTACGCCTTGTGAGCGAGCTCTGCTGCCTTGTCAGCGCCGGAGTCCATGGTCTCAGCCAGAACAACCAGCGGGTGGTTCGCCTCGGAGAGGATGCGGCGACCCTCAGCAACGTTGTTGCCGTCCAGGCGCACAACCAGGGGCTTGGTTGCTGCGTCGCCCAGAATCTCCAGAGCCTTCACAATGCCGTCTGCCACTGCGTCACATGCGGTGATGCCGCCGAAGACGTTCACGAAAACGCTCTTGACCTGCTCGTCGCCCAGAATGATTTCCAGGCCAGCAGCCATAACCTCAGCGGACGCGCCGCCACCAATATCAAGGAAGTTTGCGGGCTTGACGTTGCCGTGGTTCTCACCAGCGTATGCAACGACGTCCAGGGTGGACATAACCAGACCTGCACCGTTACCAACGATGCCGACCTCGCCGTCCAGCTTCACGTAGTTCAGGTCGAACTGCTTTGCCTTAGCTTCCAGCGGGTTCTCAGCGGACTTGTCCACGAGAGCCTCGTGCTCGGGCTGGCGGAATTCTGCGTTGTCGTCCAGGGAGACCTTGCCGTCCAGGGCGAGGATGGTGCCCTCGGGGGTCAGAACGAGGGGGTTAACCTCAACCAGGGTTGCGTCTTCCTTGGTGTAGACTTCGCCCAGCTTAACGAGAACGGGAACAACCTTCTCCTGCAGTTCTGCGGAGAAACCTGCTGCCTTAGCAATTTCCTCAGCCTTAGCCTGGTCCAGGCCGACCAGCGGGTCAACCTCGATCTTTGCCAGTGCCTCGGGGCGCTCAGCAGCGAGCTGCTCAATTTCCATACCGCCTTCTACCGAGCACATTGCCAGGTAGGAGCGGTTTGCGCGGTCCAGCAGGAGGGAGAAGTAGTATTCTTCGGCGATGTCTGCGCCGTCAGCGACCAGCACGCGGTGAACGGTGTGGCCCTTGATGTCCATGCCGAGAATTGCCTTAGCGTGCTCGTAAGCTTCTTCGGGGGACTTTGCGAGCTTAACGCCGCCAGCCTTACCGCGGCCGCCGGTCTTAACCTGAGCCTTAATGACGGTCAGGCCGCCAATTTCCTCAGCTGCTGCCTTTGCTTCTTCAGGGGTGGTCGCAACAATGCCCTTGAGCACGGGTACACCGTGCTTTGCGAAGAGCTCGCGCGCCTGGTATTCGAAAAGGTCCACAGGTGTCCTTCTTCTTCGAAGTGGTGCCGAGTACTGGTGCACTCGGCTTGGTCATTAGAGGAGGTTCCCCCGTGTGGTCAGTACGGTGCGATAGGGGTCTCTCGCACCCGGCGCACACGCATCATTGACGCGGGGAATTTCTCTCGTCTCTACTCTATCGGATTCGGCGTGAGCTCGCACTCACAGAGCCCCAAATCTGAGATTTTAGCGACTCAGCTCACAAATATTTTAGGTAGGTTTCACCCAAAGGTCACATGCCGGAGGATACGCCCGCCTCCGCACACCCTCATTCGCCCTGAAATACCGGCGAACACGCCACCTTGACCACCCGGTGCCGAAGAGCCGCTGCACCCTTCTCAGCAGGCGGACAACACGCCCGGCACAGCACACAAAAGAGGGGCGGGCACCCTCAGGTACCTGCCCCTCCATCGGCGTTGTCAGGTTCTCACGCCTGACGCGTTAGCTCACCTTCTCCAGCGGCGCGTAACGCAGCAGCAGACGCTTCTCTTCCGAACCGAAACGGACCTTCGCCACGGTCTTATCGCCGCTACCCTCAACGGCGAGCACGCGGCCCTCACCAAACTTGGTGTGGCGCACGGTATCGCCAACCGCCAGAGTCGGGATTTCCTTGCTCTGGTGAACGCGAGAACGATTCGTCACCTTCGAGGAGGAGGCAGCAGCCGCCAGCCCGTAGCTTGCCGAACCGTTAATATCCGCGGTGGACGACTCGGAGCGGCGTGCGGGGCGAGACTCGTAGGGGTCGTATGAGCCGCGCGAGCCACCGGAACTGTACCCGCTCGAGCCATAACCGCCCGAGCTGTAACCACCCGAGTAGCCGCTGGAACCATAGCCGGAACGGGAACCGCCCGAATAGCCGCCACCGTACGAATTACCGTAGGAGCTGCCGCGAGCGCCATACGCGCCCATACCGGAGGCGCCAAAACCCGAGAAACCGGCGGTGCGCTTCCACTCAATCAGCTCCTCCGGAATCTCCTCCAGGAAGGGCGAGGGCGGGTTGAACTGGCTCTTACCCCACATGGTGCGGGTTTCCGAGCGGGTCAGGTACAGGCGCTTCATGGCGCGGGTCAGACCCACGTACGCCAGGCGGCGTTCCTCGCTCATTTCCTTCTCATCGGTCAGGGCACGCTGATGCGGGAACAGGCCGTGCTCCATGCCGGTCAGGAACACCACGGGGAACTCCAGGCCCTTGGCGGTGTGCAGGGTCATGAGGGTGACCATGCCCTGCGCCTTCGCCTCGGCGGCTTCGGCGGCAATCTGTGCGGCGGAGGCGTTCTCACCCTCCGCGCTGGCGGGGCGGTTCGGGATTGAGTCGGCGTCGGCGACCAGAGCCACGTGTTCGAGGAACTGCTCCAGGTCGGCGCCGGGGTTCTCGGTCTCGAACTCGACCATGGCGTCAAGCAGCTCGGAGAGGTTTTCCACGCGCGACTCGTCCTGAATATCCTTGGAGGCGCGCAGAGCCGCCAGGTAGCCGGTCTGCTCCAGGACCGCTTCCAGGCAGGTTGCGGCGGGTTCGGTGCGGGCAATCTGCGCCAGGTCGTCCATGAGGCGCACGAACTCGGCGTACTTCTTGACCGCGGCGGCACCCAGGCCGGGGATGTCTGCTGCCTGGCGTGCGGCGGCGTAGAAGGAGATGCGGTTCGCACTCGCGTACTCCGCCACCACGGACTCAGACTTGGCACCGATACCGCGCTTGGGTTCGTTGAGGATGCGGCGCACGTTCACGTCGTCATCGGGGTTGCTCAGGGCGCGCAGGTACGCCAGGGTGTCCTTGATTTCCTTACGCTCGTAGAAGCGGGTACCACCGACCACGCGGTAGGGCAGGCCGGCACGCATGAGCATGTCCTCGAGGGTTCGGGACTGCGCGTTGGTGCGGTAGAAGATTGCGACGTCACCGGGCTGCACGCCGTGCTCATCGGCAAGGCGGTCAATTTCGCGGGTGATGTAGCGTGCCTCGGCGTGCTCGGATTCGGCGACGTAACCGATAATCTTCGCACCCGCACCGGAGGCGGTCCACAGCTTCTTGGGGCGGCGGTCGGGGTTGCGTTCAATGACGGCGTTCGCCGCGGAGAGGATGTTCTGCGTAGAACGGTAGTTCTGTTCCAGCAGAATCGTGTGGGCGTTCGGGTAGTCCTTCTCGAAGTCCGTAATATTGCGGATATCCGCGCCGCGGAAAGCATAAATGGACTGGTCGGAGTCACCCACGACGGTCAGCTCGGCCGGGGGCACCGCGTCCGGGTAAGGGCTGCGGTCAGCCGGCGCCTTCACGTGGGCGCCGACCAGTTCGCGCACGAGCTGGTACTGGGCGTGGTTGGTGTCCTGGTACTCGTCCACGAGGATGTGACGGAACTTGCGGCGGTAGTAGTTCGCGATTTCGGGGAACTTCTTCAGCAGGAAGACGGTGCGGCCAATCAGATCGTCAAAGTCGAGGGAGTTGGCGGCGCGCAGACGCTGCGTGTAGACGGTGTAAATCTGCGCGATGGTTTTCTCGTAGGGGTTATCGGAGGCCACGCGGGAGGCGAACGCCTCGGCGCTGACCAGCTCGTTTTTCAGCGCGGAGATGCGGTTGCCCACGGCCTTGGCGGTGAACTTCTTGGTGTCCAGGTTGAGCTCTTTAATGATGAGGCTCAGCAGACGCTGCGAGTCGGTCGAATCGTAAATGGTGAAGGTGGACTTCAGACCCAGGGCGGCGGCCTCACGACGCAGCACGCGCACGCAGAAGCTGTGGAAGGTCGAGATCCACATGTGCTTGGCGCGCGGGCCAACCAGTGCCTCAATACGTTCACGCATTTCGGCGGCAGCCTTATTGGTGAAGGTGATGGCGAGAATCTGGCCGGGGGTCGCGCGGTGGGTTGCGAGCAGGTAGGCGATGCGGTGGGTGAGCACGCGGGTCTTGCCGGAGCCGGCGCCCGCGACGATGAGCAGGGGCGAGCCGGAGTGCAGCACGGCTTCTTCCTGGCGTTCGTTGAGCCCGGCGGTGAGGGAGGCGGGGTCCACCGCGTTGAGGCTGTGGGTGCGTTCGCCGTAGGGGTCGGCGGGGTCGAAGTCCTCGCCGTAGCCGCCGACTCGGTAGGCGGGCGGCATGAAGTCGCCGAGCGGGTCTGTGGCGGTGAAGGCTGCGGGTGCGCCGGGTTCAGGAATGGGCGCACTGGTAGCAGGGGTACCGTAGGCGGGCATGCCGGTGGGCAGGGCGGCGGGTACGTCCTGTGCGGGCGCCTCCATCACCGGAGCATCCATCACTGCGGCGTCCATGGGAGGGGCGTAGTAGTCGTCCTCGGCAGGGGGTACGTCGTAGTAAGGGTCGAAGGGCGGCTCATCATCCGCTACCGGTGCTGCGGGGGTGACGAGTTCGGCGGCGAACAGGCCGTCCTGTTCGGTGAAGGGCTGCTTCTGCTGTTCGGGCTTGTCGCTCATCATCTACCTCGCTGCCTAGAATACACGTTCGATATTCCATGCTACCGCATTTACTCCGCGGCTCCCACCCGTTCGGTCACCCAACCGCCCATCTCTCACAGGTAGCGGCGCCTCTGTATCCGAGGTTCCCCATGCTAGGATGACCGCATGACTCAGACCGCAACCCCCACCCTGTCATGCGCCCTGTGGTGCAACGGCACCGTTGACGAAGCCGCACAGTTCTACGCCGAGGTTTTCCGCGACGCCTCCATTACCGCGCAGATTCCCGGGCTCACGGCGACTATCAGCATTCACGGTTTCAAGCTCACGCTCATCAACGGCGATGACCGGCACACCCCAAACCAGTCCATCAGCGGCATTCTAAACTTTGACCCGCTCCTGTTCGGCGGTGAGGCGCAAGCGCGAGCATACCTCGATGAACTCTACGAAGAGCTAAGTACAGGCGGTGTGCTGATGGAACTGGGTGAGTATCCTTTCTCCCCACGCTACGCCTGGGTGCGTGATCGTTTCGGTATGACCTGGCAGCTGATGCTTACCAATCCTGCAGGGGACCCGCGACCCTTCGTCGTGCCTTCTTTCATGTTTGGCGGCACGAATCACGGCAATGCAGAGGAAGCCACCAACGGCTGGATTTCCATGTTTGATGATGCCCGCCGCGGCACCCTGTACCACTATCCGGAAGGTAGCCCCTTTGAGGCAGATGCGGTCATGTTTACCGACTTCAACCTGCACGGCACCTGGATGGCAGCTGCTGATTCCGGCACTTTCCACGATTTCACATTCACGCCGGGGGTTTCGGTAGTTCTTTCGTGCCGTACTCGGGAGGAGATTGATTACTATTGGGAGCAGCTCTCGGCTATACCTGAGGCGGAGCGTTGCGGCTGGTGTGTAGATCGCTGGGGTATTTCTTGGCAGGTTGTCCCGCACAATATTGCTGAGCTGATGGCGGATAAGGCCGCTCGTGAGAAGATCCTGCTGATGGGCAAGATTGACCTGTCTCAGTTATAACGTCTTTTCTTGAGTACTCGTTACGTGCCGAAACAGAGAAACCGCCCGCGCCTGCTAACGCAAGCGACGGGCGGTTTTCTCGTACCGGCGTGAATACCGGTTCTGTGTGCCCCCGAGACGATTCGAACGTCCGACACCTTCTTTAGGAGAGAAGTGCTCTATCCCCTGAGCTACGAGGGCGTACCTATCCAGTATAAAGCACCCCGCACCGCGAGTCCGCACAGCCCGCCCAAGCCGCCAGCATCCACCGGTAGTCGCGCCACATCCATCCCCTGCCCCAATCCCTACCCCAATCCGTGTTCATCGCCCTGTGTTCACTGCCTGAGGACACCCGCGCCCGGCGGCAGAACCGCTCCTACAATGTACGAATGAGCATCTACATTGACCCGCCCACCTGGCCCGCACACGGCACCGTCTTCTCACACCTCATCTCTGATGTGTCCCTGGCGGAACTGCACGAGTTCGCCGCAGCGGCGGGCATCAGTGAGCGCGCCTTCGATCGCGACCACTACGATGTTCCGGCGCACCTCTACGACGAGCTGGTGCAGGCAGGTGCGATTGAGCGCAGCGGTGCACAGCTGACTCGCACGCTCATTGCCAGCGGTCTACGGATTCCCCTGAAGGAACGCCCCGAAAAGATTCGCCCGCGTCTGCTTCGCGTCTGGGAGGCAGTGTTTGCGCGCCGTCTCAAACGTGTGGAGGCCCCTACCGAGCTGCGGGCTCAGCTCACGGCGCAGATGGCGGAGCTGGGTGAGAGCCTGCTGCAGGCGTGGGAGCAGCCGCACCGCGCCTACCACCACAGCGGGCACCTTTCGCAGATGCTCACCGACCTGGACCGCCTCTACGCACACCGCACGCAGGGTTCTACTCCCCTGGCGTTGGCTCTGGCGGCGTGGTTCCACGACGCGGTGTACGAGGGCGCGCCGGGTGAGGATGAGCGCCGTAGCGAGCAGCTAGCGAACACCTCCCTGGAGCCGCTGGTTACCGCGGGCCTGCTCACCGGGCACGAGCTGCAGATAGTGAGCCTTCTGGTGCGTGCCACGGCAACCCACGAGCTACCCGAGCCTGCCAACCTACCGGCGGGCTATGAGTCAGCGGATATTCAGTTGTTCCTCGATGCCGATATGGCCATCCTGGCGGCCGAACCGGCGCGCTACCGTCGCTACCTGCGCGGGGTACGTAGCGAGTACTCCCACTTCGATGATGAGGCGTTCCGTACCGGTCGCACGACCTTCCTGCGTTCCCTCCTGAGTCGCGAGCGCATCTTCCTCTCCGAGGAGGGTCTACAGCTCTGGGAGGAGCCCGCGCGGGCTAATCTGCACGCTGAGCTCAGCGAGTGGGAGCAGGACCCGCAGGGGCTTCTGCAGGCTCTCGCGTCCTAGCCGCATACGCCTAAAACACATACCGCCGAGAATGCGCCCATACTAAGGTGCGCTCTCGGCGGTATTTTCGTGGAATCTCTCGGGTACGCAAAAAGCGCCCACCCCGTACGGGGTAGGCGCCTTTTGAGAAGTATGTTGGGCTAGACCCAGCTCTTATGCGCTAAGGCTTAGAGAGCGGTGTAGTAGCCGTCAACGGACATCCAGGAGGTGGGGTGCACCAGGGTACCGTTGGTGGGGTTCAGAGCGGAGATCATCTTGCCGTCGCCCAGGTAGATACCAACGTGGCTGTAGCCGTTCTGGAAGACGATGTCGCCGGGCTGGGGGTTAGCGGTCGGGCGCAGCTCGTTCTTCATTGCGTAGGTGAAAGCGGTCAGCTTGATGCCGTGCTGAGCGAAAACCCAAGAGGTGAAGCCGGAGCAGTCCCATGCACCGAAGGTCTTGCCGCCCCAAACGTATGCGCCGCCCAGACCGCTCATTGCGGTTGCAACGATTGCGTCGCGGGATGCGTTACCGGTGGAAGCGGAGGAAGCTGCGGGTGCAGCGGGAGCCTCGGTTGCAACGGGTGCAACGTAAGCCTGCTGGGTCTCAGCCTGGGGTGCTACGTAGGTGGTCTCAGCTGCGGGTGCCGGAGCTGCTGCGGGAGCAACGTAGGCCTGCTGTGCCTGAGCCTGGGGTGCAACGTAGGTGGTTGCGGGGGTGTTGTAGCTGGTGTAGTCGAACTCATAGTTGGTGTAGTCGTAGGACAGATCAGCTGCAGCGGGGATCTGTGCAAATGCGTTCGCGGGAACGGTCGAGCCGAGCAGGATTGCGCCTGCTGCGAGGGTTGCACCTGCGGTACGTACGATCTTCTTAGCCATTGGTAATTCCTCCATTGCCTGACGAGGTGAGCTGTCGGGCTCGAGCATGGATTCGCTCGGCCACCGAAGTGACTTAGCCCCGAGGCCTCTCGATTGAGAAGCCGTATCCCAGCTTGGGGATTGGGTCCCCCGCTTCTGCCATATTGGGTAGACGTACATCGAAGCGTTGGCAGAACTCAGCGGAACCGCTTCGACGGTGCCCTCTTACGATTAGGATTTGGGCACAGAAACGAGAATACACAGAAAACTCCCAGTTGTCACTTCATTCGGGCTTAAATTTTGGACTTTCACCCTGGGGGGAAAACTTGGCACTCAAGGCATTTGACCCCCTCCCAACAAAATCCTTATCTACCTTTTAAGGCACTTGACTAGGCATTTCACAAGGATGCACATTCGCTTTTAATGCGCCATCACCCCTTAAGGACAGGGTTCAAAACTCTTAAAAATGACCCTTATCTCTTAAGTGTCCATTCTCAGAGATTGCTCAAACATCGGCGTTTCCCTCAGTTTCAACCTCAGATTTAAGCGAAAAACGCGAAAAATGCACTCGAGCGCAGTTGCTAAAACCTTGAGAGAGGAGTATATGCGCCCGCGCACATGACCAAAATCTGAAATACCCCACCCACTAGGCACCTCAGCTCCCCAAAACCTCTCCGCAAGACCGAGCAGCCCTAACACGTGCACAAAAACGGTGGCACCGCCTCCACAAAGGAAGGCGATACCACCGTTTAGCGTGAACTGGGTTAGCGGACTCTCAGAATGAGAGCTTAGAGGTTGCCGCCGCGCTTGACCACGATCGCGTTTGCCACGTCCATATCCAGGGAGAGGGTGTCTTCTTCACCGTCGGCGTGAACAATCACATCATCGTTCTGACCGGCAACCACGGACACCGAAGCGCCGTAGACAATACCTGCGTCAGCCAGCAACTTCAGCAGCTCAACGTCAGTCTGAATGGACTCGGGGAAACGAGAGATAGTGAAACGGTCCTCGGGGCCGGAGTCGCGTGCAGCCAGGGACATGGGCACGGTACGCTCGTCGTTCTTCTCACTGGTGTGGCCCAGGTCCTCCAGGCCGGGGATAGCGTTGCCGTACGGGGAGAACTTGGGGTCCTTGAGCATCTCCAGGATGCGCTTCTCCACCTTGTCACTCATGACGTGTTCCCAGCGGCATGCTTCTTCGTGCACGTACTCAAGTTCCAGGCCAATAATGTCGGAGAGCAGGCGCTCAGCCAGGCGGTGCTTACGCATCACCTCAACCGCCTTGTGGCGGCCTTCCTCGGTCAGTTCGAGGTGGCGGTCTGGCTCAACAGTGAGCAGGCCGTGCTTCTCCATGCGTGCCACAGTCTGGGAAACGGTCGGGCCGGAGTGCTCGAGTCGTTCAGCGATGCGCGCACGCATGGGGACGATACCCTCTTCCTCAAGTTCGAGGATGGTGCGCAAATACATCTCTGTGGTATCGATGAGGTCTGTCATATATCTCTCCCAGCTTTCACCGCAACAGTACTTAGATAGCACTGCCTAAGTCGTTACTTATTCAATAATCTATTATGTACTTTTTCAGCGGCTTTTGCCACGGCTTAAGTCATTGAGTCGCCCAATGAAAACTCATTGGACGACTCAAGACACCTTATATATACGCTTTTGCTAACCCACCCCTTATTAAGAGGAGTAGACGGTAGGCTTACTCTGCGGACTCAGCCTCAGCGGTTTCTTCCACGGCAGATTCGTTCTCTTCCGCTTTGTTCTCTGCAAGCTCAGCAGATTCCTCTACTTCAGCGGTTTCAGCAGACTCTGCGTTCTCCTGCTCGGCGTTCTCCTCCAGGTCTTCCGGGCGAACGCGGTCAGCCCACGGCACCCAATCCGGCGCAATCAGTGCATCGTCGCCGGGCAACAGACCCACCTCGCAGATCGTTGCCACGCGGGAACGAGGCGCACGCGAGAGGGTCGCGAACCAGAACCAGCCGCGGTAACCGGGCAGGGTGCACTCGAAAAGGTGAGTGCTTAGACGCTCTTCCTCGGCGCGCACGTGGTGCACCAGGCCGATAGCGTGTGCCGGAGCGATTTCCTGAACGCCCTGCAACGCCACATCCTTGGCGGCGGCAAGAATCTCATCCACCTTGGAGGTGCGGCGCAGCTTGTGCGGAACGCCCAGGGAGGGGGCGCCCACCTCTTCATCCAGCGGGGTGAAGGGGTCGGGGGTGGAGTCTTCGTTCTGTTCAGTTTCTTCGGCAGCAGATTCCTCGGAGGCAGATTCCTCAGCGGGCGTATCAGCCGCCTCAGTCTCCTTAGCGTTCACGGAGGGCTGAGTCTCAGCAGGTACAGCGCTACCCTCGTCGGTGCTCTCAGGCGCAGCAGAAGGCACAACGGACTCTGCAGGCGCGTCAGTAGCGGGCGTAGTTTCGGGGAGCAGTTCAATAACCTGTTCAGACATACCCCTATTAAAGCATCTCGCGTGCGCAAACATTGCGGCCGCTCCCCCAAGCTTCACATACGCTGTGAATTTGAGTCTCAAACCGCTAAATCTGGGGCTTCGCCCATTAACAGCTGTGTGTGAGCTGATACGGTTAAATTTATGAGTAATGAACCCGTACAGGACACGCGCAGTACCGCAGACCAGGCGCCCGCGTCCCTTCCCTACGCCGGAGCCATCCGCTGGCTCGGTGCAGGCGGCGCGATTCTCGCCCTGCTTTGTCTGCTCACCGGAGTTGCCATGCTCGTGATGAAGTGGGTTGGGGCAACGCCGCCCGCCCTCATGAGCCAGATTCCGCTGGTCCTCCTCCCCGTCGCCTTTATTGCACTCATGGCCGCACTGATCCTGTCGGTCATGCGCCGCAACAAGGCCTAAAGATTTGAGCCGCAAGCTCACACACATCATTCACTTATCAAGTACAGCCTGCCATTCAGAGAGAAAGATAGAGTATGTCTGCTGAAGCAAAACTCCTAGTCGTCGATGACGAGTTCAACATTCTTGAATTGCTCGCCACCTCCCTGCGTTTCGCCGGTTTTGAAGTAGTTACCGCCGGCAACGGCCGCGAAGCCCTCGAAAAGGCACACGCCGAAAACCCCGACCTCATCGTCCTGGACGTCATGATGCCCGGCATGGACGGCTTCGAGGTGACCCGCCGCCTGCGCGAAAACGGCACCACCACCCCCGTGCTCTTCCTGACCGCAAAGGACGCCACCGAGGACAAGGTGACCGGTCTGGGTGCCGGTGGCGACGACTACGTCACCAAGCCCTTCTCCCTCGACGAGGTGATCGCCCGCATCCGCGCCATTCTGCGCCGTAGCCGCAGCATCCAGGACGAGGACGACGCCGTACTGCGCGTTGACGCCCTCACCCTGAACGTGGACACCCACGAAGTGTTCCTCGGTGACGAAGAGATTGACCTCTCCCCCACCGAGTTCAACCTGCTGCACTACCTGATGCTCAACGCCAACCGCGTGTTGTCCAAGGCGCAGATTCTCGACCACGTGTGGGAGTACGACTTCAACGGCGACTCCTCCATCGTTGAGTCCTACATTTCGTACCTGCGCCGCAAGATCGACAACAACCGTGAAAACCACGAGCCGCTCATCCACACCAAGCGCGGTGTGGGCTACATGATTCGCGGTTCTCGAGGCTAACGTGGCGCTCAAACCCCTCGACCGGATCCCCCAGTCTCTTTCCCTTCGCACCCAGCTGGTGCTCATCACCTCCATGCTCATCGCCCTATCCATTGCGGTGACGAGCCTGGTGGCGATTTCCGCTCTGCGCGCCCAGATGGTGCACCAGCTGGACGAAGAGATGAAGAACAGCGCCCCCTCACTCGTGCAGCTGGCGACCGTGCGCCCCTCCGGCAATCAGGAACAATCCCTGAGCACCTACCGCCTGTACCTGCTCGACAAGGACGGCAACGTGCTGTACTCGCTCAAGTCCGAGGACAGCGAACAGTTCAGCGAGCCGGCGCTGCAGGGCTGGACCGAAGAGAAGGTACGCAAGCAAAACGAGGAGGCGGTCACCGTCAACTCGGTGGGCAGCTCCTCCGATTGGCGTGTGCTCGCCGTGCCCATTGAAGCCAACGACTCTTCAGGTTTGCCGGAGGCGGCTTCCCTCATCATTGCCATGCCGCTGAAACAAACGAACCAGGTGGTCGCCCTCGTGGGCGTGCTGACCTTCGCATTTGGTTTGGCGACTCTTGCCTCCGCAATTGCGATGACATGGGTAATTGTGACCCGCACCTTCGAGCCGCTGGCTCGCGTGGAGCAGACCGCCGCCAAGATCGCTGCCGGTGACCTCTCTCAGCGTATTGAGGACTACAACCCCAGCAACGAGATTGGTAACCTCGCGGTTTCGCTGAACACGATGCTCACCCAGATTGAAATGCTCTTCAAAGCCCGCGAGAAGAGCGAGGCGAAAATGCGCCGCTTCGTGGGTGACGCTTCGCATGAGCTGCGCACCCCGCTGGTCAGTATTCGAGGCTACTCGGAGCTGTACCGTCAGGGCGCTCTGCCCACCGACGAGGCCGTTGCTACCGCGATGAGCCGCATCGAATCGGAGTCCAAGCGTATGGGTCAGCTCGTGGAAGACCTGCTGACCCTAGCGCGTATTGATGAGCGCCGCGAATCCAAGCTGGCGCCCTTCGACCTGTTCAACCTGGCAGTGGACGCTAGTAACGACGCCTACGCTACGGCACCCGATCGTGCGGTGTCCCTGGTGGGTCTGAACGAAGAGGTGGCGCCGACCTCCGCAACCGTGCTCGGCGACGAATCACGCCTGCGTCAGGTCGTAGCGAACCTGCTCACCAACGCCATGCGCTACACCCCCGACGGCTCTCCCCTAGAGATTGCGGTGGGCGTGCGCGAAGAGGTTCCCGGCTTCCCGCTATCCGTGCTGGAGGTGCGCGACCACGGCCCCGGTATTCACGGCGAGGACCGCGAGCGCGTCTTCGAGCGTTTCTACCGCACCGATGCTTCACGTTCGCGTGAAACCGGCGGTACGGGTTTGGGCCTGTCCATTGTGGCTGCGATTATCGAGCAGCATGAGGGCAGGATTCACATTGAAGAGACCGATGGTGGCGGCGCTACCTTCGTGATTTCTTTACCGTTCTACCCGCCGCCCGTCTCGGACGATCAGCTGATGAAGTAGCACTGATGCATAAGCCCCCGGATTGTAGAACTTGAGTGTTCTACGATTCGGGGGTTTTGCTGTGCCCCGAAGTCGGGATGATAACTCGCGGCGGCACGAGTAACGAGAGCACGAGTAAGAAGGAGCGGCGCGGCTAAAGAACAGCGGGAGCAACCGAGCGCGCGTCATGGCGGCGTCATTTTCGGGATGGTTTTCGATTTTTTCGAGATGCTGGAGTGAATCTGGCGGGTTTATCCACAGATTTATTTAATAATAACTTTTCAACTCATTTGATACATTTTGAAAGATATAGTGATAACAAGCTTCCGGTCAGGAACTCAACCCTTCCAGAGATCCAAACCCCAAGCGCCACCACGGGGCAACCGCCCCACATATCTCACATATCTCAAAGGAGAAAAACCATGGCACAGTTCAATGTCGATTCCGAAGTCATCGCAGCCAAGAGCGCACAGGCACGATCCTACGTCGCATCCATCACCGCAGACGTCAACGGCATGACCGCATCCCTGCACGACCTGCAGAGCTCCTGGACCGGCTCCGCATCCGCTAGCTTCCAGGGCGTACTGGACCAGTGGCACGCAACCCAGCGCCAGGTCGAAGCATCCATCACCCAGATTAATGAGGCACTCACCCGCGCAGGCGTGAACTACGCAGATACCGAGCAGGCTAACGCCTCCATGTTCGTCGGCTAAGGGGTCAGGGCTACAGATTCTAAAGCCCACCCGCAGGCAGGCGGCAGACCGGGCGGCTAAAAGGTCCCGGCCACACGACACACCGCCTGCCAGATTCGCCAGAAGGCAACGAGCATCTATTGAGAAAACCCCGCCGCATCCTCGAGAATGAGGATGCGGCGGGGTTTTATTGCACGGAAATCTTTGCACCCAAGAGCCCATTCTTTAGGAGCAGAGCTTTAGGAGCTGAGCATTAAGAGGGGGCTTTAGGAAGCAGGGGTCTCCTGACGGAAACGCAGACGCCACAGGCCGTGCTCAGCGTCGTAATGCCAGATGCTCGAACGGCTCACGCGACCACGCGCGGTGGCGACCGCCGCCATGACCAGCACGCTGGAAGAATCCAGCACCTGCACACCCTGCTTGAGCGGGGCACCCTGCTGAGTGAAGGCGCGTTCACGGTACTGCAGCACCGAGGAGCGGGACACCGACTTGCCGGTGGCGGTCACCCACACCAGACGCTCGTGCAGCATGGACTCCAGCTGCGCCGCCTCCATGACGGAGCCGCGGCTTTCGAGTAGCTGTTCTGTGGCGGCGGCTTCCTCGGGGTTCGGGACAACGGGATTCGGGACAACAAGGTTCGGGGCAGGCGCGGCGGGAGCAACGGGCGCAGGCTCAGCGGGCTGAGCGGGAGCAGATGCGGGCGCTTCCTCCACGGGTGCCTCAACCTGAGCAGGCTCTACGGTCTGTGTGGGCGCCGCGGCGGGCTCTAGGGCAGGCTCTACCGCCTGCTCTTCTGCATGTTCTTCCGTCTCGCCCAGCAGTTCCGCCGGGTCAACATCATTCGGGTCCAGACCTGCGAACTCTTCCAGACCGGTCAGGTCGTCCTCTTCTTCCGCCTGCGCGGCGCTCGATGCCTGCTGAGCGGTCTCTTGCTGGCGCGCCAGTGCCTTTGCATCACGCTCAGCGGCACGCTCTGCCGCGAGCGCCAGCTGTTCCTTGCGGGTGCGGACCGCCTCCGGGTCGGGGGCGTTCACCGCGGAGGCGGGGCGCAGCAGACCGGACAGGCGCAGGCTCTCCACGCCGCGCTGAGCGTTCTCAATCTCGGCTGCGGTGAATTCCTGCACGGGCAGGTGGGCGTCCGCGGAAGACTCGGAGGGCGCCGGCTCAGAGAGCGCAACCTCAGGGAGGGCAACGTCCAAGAGGGCAGGTTCTGCAGCCGGATCGTTCACAATCGGCGCTTCAACAGCCGGAGCCTCCACAGGCTCCGCAGCCGCAGGTTCAGCAGACGCGCCGAAGCCGGGGCCGTGCACAGGTTCGCGACCCTCCTGGTAGGCGCGCGCGGCACCATTCGCCAGGGAATCCGCCTTCTCGTTGAGCTCGTGACCCGCGTGGCCCTTCACCCAAATGAACTCGTAGTCGCGGCCGGTCAGCGCCTGATCCAGCGCCTCCAGAAGGTCGCGGTTGAGCACGGGCTTGCCGTCGGACTTCTTCCAGCCCTTCTTCTTCCAGCCGGGCATCCACTTGGTCAGCGAGTTAATGACGTACTGGCTATCGCAGTACACGCGCAGCTTCGCCTCCGGGCGGGATGCGGTCGCCTCGAACAGGTCCAGAACGGCCTTGAGCTCACCCATGTTGTTGGTGCCGTGCGCCCAGCCGCCGCTCGCCCAGTGGTCGTCGTCGATATACCATGCCCAGCCCGCCGGTCCGGGGTTGCCCAGCGCCGAGCCGTCTGCGGCGGCAATGATCTCTTGCGTGCTGTTCACGGTACCTTCTTTCTGTGCCGCCGATCTATCGTGCGGGCGGCTGTCCGTAATGATGTCTGTGATGACTTTACCGCACCGGCGGCGAGGGTGCGTAGCGCACGGTCGCCGCTGTGGACAACCTCAAGCAGCCTCGGACGCGCCCATTGCCGTAATGCCGGGCGGGTACACTAAACCTATGAGCTATTCTGCCCCCGAAACACCCAGCGCACAGCGCCCGGAACGCCCTACCGCCCGTCCGAGCGAGCGCGTGCAGATTTTCGCTCTTCCCACCCGCACGATGTACGGTTCCCTGCGTTTTAGCTGGTTGAGCTACCTGGGGCTTGCTGAGCAGCAGCATGCGGCGCAGTTGCCGACCTCCACGGCGGCGGTCAGCTACCTGAGCACTCAGGCGCTTATGCGCGCCATGGCGGCGGCTCGTCTGGATGTGCCTTCCAGTGCCGCTTCTGAGATTGAGGTGGATCGTTCCTGCACCCTGTGCACCACCGGTAAGAAGCACGGTAAGCCGCGTATTGCGGGCGTGAATTTCAATATGTCGCAGGTGAATCCGCTGGTGGTGGGTGCGTTTAGCCGTAATTCTTCGGCGGTGCTTGGCGTGGATGTTGAGACCCTGGATGCGCGCCTGTTCTCCGGTTTTGCGCGCCTGGCGCTCTCCAATGAAGAACGCGCGTTCTATGAGCGGGTGGCGCAGGAACGCCCCGCCCCCGTACTGCACCTGCTCTCGGTGGCGCTGTGGACCGCTAAGGAGGCGGTACTCAAGGCGACCGGCCACGGCCTGAGCGTGGTGCCGTCCCTGGTTCGGGTGCAGCTCACCGATGCACTGCTGGATGCGCTCGAACTTGCCATGAACGAGGAGGTGCCGGGTGACCTTCTGGACAGCAACACGCCCGAGCCGACCGCCCTGCGTGTACTGACTCAGGACAGCTTGACCGCCCAAGCGACCTTTAGCGCGCCCCCTGGTAGTAGTCAGGGCGGCGATCAGGGCGGCGAGGTTGCCGAGCGGAGCTTTAGCCTGCAGTGGGTACCCGTGGCACTGCCCGATGCGGAGAACCCCGAGCACGCGCAGAAGATGCTCATCGCCCTGGCTGTGGAAAACCCTGCCGAGGGTGAGCCCGCGCAGGTTGAGGCTCAGCTTCTGCCGGTGGCTACTCCCCTGGAGCTCAAGCGCCTGCTCACCGATTAGCCGCGCTCAATCCCCTAACACCTGATACAACGACGGAACGCGCCCGCCATGCCAGCGAGCGCGTTCCGTCGTTTTATTCAGTCGTTGTATTCTGCTATTTCATTCTGCCTCGTCAAGGCATTCGTGGCAGAGCCTAAGGGGTATCTTCGCCCAGGGTATCCACGCCCAGGGCGCGACCGAAGCTACCGAGCTTCGTGCCGGTCTCCGTGTGCTCCAGCTCCGGGTCGGACTCAGCCACAATACCCGCACCAGCGTACAGCACCGCCTCATCCGGGCTGACCTGGGCGCAACGCAGCACCAGCGCCCACTCGCCGTTACCCTCGGCATCCATGTAGCCGACCAGGCCGCCAAAGTAGCGGCGCTCGAAAGACTCCAGCTGGCGAATCAGCTCCAGCGCCTTCTCAGTGGGGGCACCGCAAATCGCGGGGGTCGGGTGAATCGCGCGGGCACCGTCCAGGCAGGTCAGCCCCTCCTTCAGCACGCCGTCGATGGGGGTCGCCAGGTGCCACAGCTGCGGGGTCTGCAGCAGCGAGGGCACCTGCGGCACGTTCAGCTCCTCGGCAATGGGTGCCAGGCGCTCGGCAATATCGTTGATGACGTAGGCGTGCTCGTGGCGGTCCTTCGGCGAGGCGAACAGGCGGTCACGAATCGCCTCGTCCTCGGCGCTACCGGGCTCGGCAATGCGCGGGGCGCTACCGGCAAGCGGGTGGGTCTTGAAGGCGCGGCCCTCGGTGCGGAACACCAACTCCGGGGAGGCACCCATCAGGTAGCTTCCGCTCATACCGCGCTCACCCTCGGGAAGGCGCACCGCAAAGTTGAACGCGGTGCGCTGCTGGGCGCGCAGGTTGTTGTACAGCGCCTCCAGGTTGAGGGCGCCGGGTGCGTAGCGGGCAGTGAGCACACGCGAAAGCACGATCTTGCTCAGCTCACCCGCCTTCATGCGCTCCACGGCGGTCGCAACAGCGGCACGGAACCGGTCGTTCTGCCGGCCGGTGACCGATACCGGCTCGGCAAGCGCCACGGTCTGCTCGGGGACCGGCACCTGCTGCTCCTCCAGACGTTCAGGCACGAAGAGGTAGGCGGGCATATCGGGGTCAAAAGGAATCAGACCCACGACGGCGCTACCGGCACGTTTCGCCTCGTCCAAGGCATTATCGAAGGTGACAGGGGTCATCGCACCGGATGCGCGCAGGACGCGGGTGCCGGTGGCAAAGATAAAGTCGGGAAGGTTCGTCATCGTACTTCTATCAGTGGTGTGTGGGTTCGCGCCGGAAGCATTTAGAGTGCAGTGCGGGCGCGAGTATATTACAGGCTGGGTGCCGTTAGAGGGTCGCGCCGCCGTCGGCGACAATCTCCTGCATGGTGATGTGGCGTGCCGCCTCAGAAATGAGGAAAGCGTTGACCGCCGCAATATCCGCCGGGTCGGCAATACGGCGCAGCGGAATGCCCAGGCGGAACGTTTCCGGGTTACCTGCAACCGGCAGGGCGGAGCGGTCCTCGCCCTCCCAGGCGTCAGTCACCATGGGGGTTCGGGTGGTGCCGGGGCAGACCGAGTTCACGCGAATACCGTGCGCGGCAAGCTGCAGACCGAAGCTGGAACTCACGCGCGCCGCCGACGCCTTCGATGCACCGTAGGCACCAAACTCCGCACGGGGCACACGCGCTGCGTTGGAGGCGACCGTCACCAGGGAGCGGCTGTTCGCCGGGTCGGTTTCCTGCTGGTCAATCATGAGGCGCGCGAATTCGCGCAGGCACAGGAACACGCCGTCGGAGTTGACCGCGTGCAGGCGCTTCCAGGTGGCGAAGCTGGTTTCCAGTAGCGGCTGGCTGTGGGCGATGCCCGCGGCGAGTACCGCACCGGTGATGGGTTCGTCGAGTGCCGCTACAGCGTTGGCGAGGGCGGTGACGGACTCTTCGTTCGTAACGTCTACGGCGCGGTAGCGGAAGATTGCGTCCCCGTAGGTACCGAAGGAGGCAATGGGCTGCTCCGCAAGGTCAGCCGCAAACACCGAATATCCGTTCTTGATGAGCTGGTGGACGGTTGCCTCACCAATACCGCCGTTCGCGCCGGTCACAATGACCCAGCTCATGCGCGCGCCTCCTCAGCAGACTCAGCAGACTCAGCCTTCTCAGCACCTTCTGCAGCATGCAGGTCGGCAAGTACATCGGCGGTGTTCAGCACGCGGGCGCAACGACCCGAAGCGTACTCGCACGCTATGCGGTGCTCCTCCTCCGAGAAGTCGGCGAGCGCATCCGCAACCATAAACGGCTGAATGTCACGCATGAACGCCTCCAGGGCGGTGGTCAAGCAGCCAATGTGAGCGTACACGCCGCCGATAATGAGCTGGTCGCGACCGGACTCCTTGAGCAGGTCCTCGAAGGGGCTGCGCACGAACGCGGAGTAGCGCCACTTGGTCAGCACGGTGTCGCGGTCGGTGGGTGCCAGTTCGTCAAGCACGCGGGCGGACTCGTCGTTCTGCAGGCCGTCGCCCCAGAAGTCGATGAGCAGGCGGCGATCTTCGGGGTTCTGGCGCGGCGGCTGCGCGGTGTAGTAGACCGGGATTCCGGTGGCGTGGGCGGCGTCAATGAGGCGGCGCAGGTTCCGAATGGCGATGTTGATCTGGGCGTCCGGGTTGTCGTTACCCTCACCCAGGTTGGCGCCTTCGAAAGCCTGGACGAAGTGTACCTGCATGTCGTGCACGAGCAGTACAGCGCGGGAGGGGTCCACGGGCCAGCTCACTCGGTTGCTGTGTTCACGGTCGACGTAGGTGTAGGGCTTGATTTTGGGCAGTGCCATGATTCTCCCGGTTCGTGCCTTTGGTTTTCGGTTGTATGCGCGGCGCAGGCGGTGCGCTGTGGTGGGTGTAAGCCGCGAGTGGGTGTCTCCTCCGAGCCCCTCGCACTGACCACCCAACCGGTGAGCTTGCGCTTATCTCATAACCATCTTAGGGCATGCTTAGCTACTAGGTATATATGAGCCTTAACAAAAATGCTTCCCCACCCGCACCTCCGTTGACAGCACAACGGGTGGGACGGGCAGGGAAGCACTCGGACAAGCAGAAACGCTATACGAACCGCGAATCCAGCCGCGATTCTAGTTCAACTAATTTACGGGCGCTGCGACGGCAAGAACCTCATTCAGACCCTCAGTGATCGAGGGGTGAGTGTAGATTTCATCGCGCAGCTGCGATGCAGTAATGCCGTGGCGCATCGCCAGAGCCACCAGGTTAATAACCTCCATGGACTCGATTACCAGCAGCTGGGCACCCAGAATCTGGTCGCTCTGCGCGTCAATCACGAACTTCATGATGCCGCGCGGGTTCTCCTGGGTCTTCGCGCGCGGCATCGCGGCAACCGCGGCAACCGGCTTCGAAGCGACCTTCACCTTGTGGCCAGCCTCGATTGCCTCACGCTCAGTCAGGCCCACGGAGGACAGCGGCGGATTCATGTAAATGGTCGAAGCCACTGTCTTGCGGTCCTTAGTGGAGCGGGAACCGTCACCGACCAGCTGGGAGAGCACCACGCGGTAGTCATCCATGGAGATGTAGGTGAACTGCGGGCCGCCGTTCACGTCACCGAGCGCGAAAATGTTCGGCACGGTGCTGCGCAGGTGCTCATCCACGACAATTGCGCCGCGGTCGTTGGTTTCGATGCTGGTGTTCTCCAGACCCAGACCCTCGGTGGCGGGCTTGCGACCGGTCGCAACCATCATGTAGTCCACCTCCAGCTCCCGGGTAGCGCCCTCGGAGTCGAGGTAGGTCACGGTCACCGAGTCAGCGCCATCCTTGAAGGACTGCACACGCACGCCGGTGTGAGCGGTAATGTCCTGGTCTGCGATAATCTTGCGGGCAACCTGGGCAACATCCTCGTCGTAGCGGCCGAAGAGGGCGGGTGCGCCGTCCAGAATGGTCACCTCGGTACCGTAGGAGGAGAAAATACCGGCAAACTCAACACCGATGGGGCCGCCACCGATAATGCCCAGACGCTTGGGGCGCGGGGTGAGCTTCTGTAGCTCGGTGGAGGTGAGCACACGCTCAGATTCGCGGATACCCTCAATCGGCGGGATAACCGACACGGCACCGGTGTTGATGATGAAGTAGTCGGCGGTAATGCGCAGGATGTCTTCGCCCGCGGTGACCTCAACCTCGGTATCGGAGATGAAACGTGCGTGACCGTCAATGAGCTTGGCGGTCTCGTTGGACAGCAGGATCTCGCGGTTCTTGGCGCGCATCATGCCGGTCAGCTTGTCACGGAAGACCACGGCGGATTCGTAGGCGGCATTTGCTTCTTCAAGGCTGCGTTCGCCGCTGGCGCGGAACTCGTCGGCGCGGTGTACGAGCGCCTTGGTGGGTACGCAACCGATGTTGATGCAGGTGCCGCCGTACATGCCGGTGGACTGTTCGATGAGGGCAACGTTCTTGCCGGTCTTGGCGTATGCGCCGGCGAGGGTCTTGCCACCCTTGCCGAAGCCGATGACGACCATGTCAAAGTGCAGCTGAGCGGGGGTGCTCATAATATTCTCCTGTGAAATTTAGATGATGATGTCTTCACAGAATTCAACGCAAAGAAATGAGCATTATTCCTGTGCGCCACATTTTTCTTGCCGCCCCCAATTCATGCCCCAACCACCGCCAGAACATGAGCAAAGCCCCTATCCCCGCCTCTGCCGCCACCCCTCAACCCGTGCGGGCGTAGACTGAAACTACCCGGCTCCCAATGAGAAGCCAACATTTTCAGGAGGATTTCATGAAAACTCACGATATTCTGCGTGACGCCGCCAGCCGCCCCGGTATCGATGCCGCCGTAGCCGTCAAGGGGCTATCAGCGGAGGCGTTGAACGCGCATCCGGGCGGGCACCCGAACTCTATCGCCTGGCTCCTCTGGCACGCCGGACGACAAATGGACATGCAGCTTTCTGCCCTGAATGGTCAGCCGCAGGTCTGGGAGGCCCGGGGGTTCAGGGAGCGCTTCAACTTGGGCGAGCTGGGCGACACCATGGGCTACGGCCACACCGCTGAGCAGGCACGCTCCATCGTGGTTGAAGATTCTGCCCTGCTGGTGGAGTACCTTGTGGCGACCGGCGAGGCGCTCGCGGCCTACGCGCAGACGCTAAGCGAGGCTGATTTGAGTGAGATTATTGACCGTTCGTGGACTCCGGCGGTGACTCGCGGTGTACGCCTGGTCAGCATGATTGACGACGCGGCACAGCACGTAGGTCAGGCGGCGTACGCGGCGGGTATTCTCAAGGCACAGGACTAACGGCAGAGCACTAAACCCCCGACAATAGGCGCGAAAAAAGCGGTGGCGTCTCGGACACAACCGTCCGAGACGCCACCGCTTTTTATACCTATCACCTATTTTAGCAATTGTTCCAGATTATCAACTCTAACCTGTGATTCATTCATAATCTTAGACATATAGCTATCCATATATTCCCAGTCAGGGTCACCAGATTCTGTTACGGGGAGAGTAACTGTTAGTGAATTAGCATCCCTTTGACGAAATTGCTCCTTATAGTTATAGATATAACGAGTTCTGACATTTATACTAGTTGAGATGAACATCTTAGATAGATTCGATATCTTATCACTCACAAAGAAATAAACATTATCATCTCCACAACATTCATACGGGTGATAAAAACAATTTCCAAACATATCAACTGTGATAGGGTCTTTATATCTAGTTCGATCGGTTGCAATATATTGCTTTACTCCACGGTTCTCATGGCCGGCTGTAACAAACGGAACCTCACCATCGACACGATTTGCCTTATTAAGACGCCGCCCATGAAATACATCGAACCCAAGCCCCAGGCGCATCTCAAATTCTTTCCACATACTTACATCCATTTTCGTCTTCGCAAATTTCATAGCGGACAAACCCTCAGCCACATCTCGTGACTCATCCATAATCCCAGACATATAGCTATCCATATATGACCAATCAGGATGATCCGGCAGAGTAACAGGCAATTTTATTACTTCTTCTTTAATAGTTTTAGAATTAATCTGATTTGAATATGAGTATTTTGTAAGAGTGTTTTTTATAACCGTTGCAATAAACAATCCATTCATTTCAGTAAGATTTTCATTCCGTAGAATCAAGATAGCTGATCCCGCGCCACCCCTACCAAGAAACGGTTCCTTCTGAAAAAATGCCGAACCGTCTAATGGGCTAACGGTAATACACATACCTGCATCAAAATCGTCACTATTTTTGGGTCGGCGATATCCAACTACCCCATTATCAAAATTACCTGAGGCTACAAAAGGAATATCTCCTTCTTCATATTTCATAAAGCTTCTTGCAACAGGTCGAGATACTTCGAACAACTCCCCAATTTTGAAGTTTTCCCAATCATTCACATCTACCACATGATTCACTCTTAATCCCCCTTCGCAAAATGACCATACAAAGCATCTTCAGCAAGATTTGCCTTCAACTTCTTAGTATCAATGTTCCGCATAAATAGAACATAATCCACCGCCGTTTTGCGGAAATCTTCCTCAAAGATTTCAAAAGGCTTCTGTGGAGTCTGGTACGACAAGTTTTCTGATGGTTTGAGCCACTGGCATGTATCGTCACCGCTCTGTTTACGGACAATATCCACCCAACGACTCTCAATATCCGACCAGAGCCCACGCACATCGTGACGACCCTTGTTCTTAACCGTTTGAAGACCGTCTTCTTTGAGCCAACAAGCAAAAATCTCATTATCATTCTGAGGAATTCCTGCTTCAAACACAAAAATACTCGTTGTTACTCCGATACCAAAGAACAAATCCTCCGGAAGCTTCACAATCTTCCGCAGACGATGACGCTTCAAGATACGCTTCATTTGAGCTTCAGATGTCTTTTCAAGCTTCTTATCAGGAAGAATGAATCCACATGGTGTACCTGGGCTAACATTATTAAGAACATTTTCAACAATCTTCATGCAGCCAGCCTCTTTTTCAAACGGTGGATTCATTAGAACCTTAGTAACATCTTGCTTTTTAATCCATTTACCCGCCTCTTCAGTGCGAGCATCCATCTGCTCAAGATTGGTCTTACCATCTTTATGAATCAACATATTTGCGCAGGCAAGAGCATATATCTCAGGACTAAATTCAATACCATATAGCTGATGAGCTTTAATCTCTTTCGCCCTCTTGGTCTTCGCTCCACCTGCTTCAGCAATCATATTTGCCATAGATTTAACTAGAAATCCACCGCTACCGCATGTTGCATCCAGAACTTTATCATACTGATTCACCTCTAGAATTTTATACATAAAATCCGTGATATGTTCAGGAGTAAATACCTGGCCATCTGTCGGCTTACGCTTATAACGATTAAACTCATTAAAGAAGATGCCCATGACATCTTCTCCTCGCCATGCATCTGAATTAATACACTCAGAAATATCAGTAACCCACCCAATAAATTCACCAATTATTGTTTTAATGCGCTCCTGTTCACTTTCATTGGAACTGTCAACATTCAATCCCATCTTAATATCAGAGAAAACTTCAGTCAGCATTCTGAGCTTACTATTTTGCTTTTCATCATCTGCAAGTTCAGCCTCTAGACGCTCTTTAATCGAGTTCTTAAAAATAGAGTAACTCATCCCTTCCGTCATCAGAGCGTTATAACGTTTGGCCACCAGTGCACAAGCCGTAAAAATCATACGATGATACAGATTTTCAATCTTAAATTTACCATGAAGACAATTATTAATCTTTGCGGTCAGCTCATAAATACGCTCTTTGTCAATATTATCAACCGCAAAAAGAGAGATATAATATTCAATATTCTGAAGAGTCTCAGATCCGTTTCCTATATACTCCTCAACCCCTTTATAAACTTTAGTATCTTCACCGTTATAAAGAATGCCAACAACGTTATTATATTTACTTTCAACAATTTTTACGTTCTTCAAAAGTTCAGAAATTTGTTTATCCCCAAGAGGGATTTTTTCTGCCTTCGTCTCTAGAACAACAGCCGTTTCCATTAGATTTATAGGCAGGTACCACCCATCCGGTTTGTCCGCCACGCCAGAAAATCCCAGCTGGTTAAAGGTCGTTGTCTGACCGACACCGACTCGAACGCCGTCCTTATCAGTCAGCCCGAGGATGTCTCGTGCTTTATCACGCACCTGATCCTCAGTCATTTTTTTTGCCATGGGTTCTATGTCCCCCTACCTCAGTACTTACTTGTCTGTACCTGCGATACAATCACCAGTTGCATCCCAGGTTTTCGATGACCATTATCGGTATCTATCTACCAATATCGAAGTAGCCAAAAGCCAAGCAGTTATTCGTGGCTAATGCTTCAGCAAGCTGAAATCTACTTCCATATATCATCAAGATACAGGTATATCACAGCCGCAACATATCAGCTCGGCAAATCGTCATCCTCTGCCCTTGGCTCCAGGTAACCAGCCCATGCAAAAGGAGCCGCAGAAGCAATAGCCCCCACAGCCCCTCATCCTTATAACACGACGCTGCTATTGCCGCTGCAGCAGCACCATCACCTCATAGTGGTCCGTATGCGGGAACATATCCAGCACGCGACCCTGCACCGGCGCATACGAGGGCATGCGCTCCAGGTCCTTCGTCAGAGTCACCGCGTTACAGCTCGAATACACCACACGGTCAATACCCGAACCCTCAATCCACGCGCACAAGCTCTCACCAATACCGCGGCGCGGCGGGTTCACCACCAGCATCTGCGGCACCGTGCCCGAAGACACCGCGAACTCCGGTGCATCCTGAGCTGAAAAGTCCACGCCCTCCAGCCCATACTCAGCGACCGTGCGCTGCGCCGAAGCGACCGCCTCCGCACTAATCTCAATACCCGTCACCGAGCCGCCAGCCATCACCGACGCGGCATGCAGGGCAAAACCACCCACACCGCAGTACAGGTCCCACAGCGAGCGCGGAGCCACCTCACGCACCCACTCGCGGCCCTGCGCGTACATCGCCTCAGCGACCTTCGTGTTCGTCTGGAAGAAGCTCTGCGGACGCAAATGCAGGGTCAGGTCATTCACCTGCATCGGCAGGGTCTGACGCTCCGAAAGGATAATCTCCTCATCGCCCTCAACGCGCGCCACCGGCTCACGCAGCAGGTTCACCGACAGCACCGCCAGGTTCGGCAGCCGCTCCTGCAGCCAGTCCATCTGGCGGCGAATCGGCACCAGCAGCTTCTTCGAACGCAGCACGAAACGCACCATCAGCTCGCCCGCCGCCGAAGCCGTCACCAGAATATTCTTCAACTCACCGCGACGATTCGGAATGTCATAGGGGGTCAGGTCCGCGCGCTGAATCAGCTCACGCAGCACCGGAATAGCCGCCTGAATCGGCTCCATATAGAGCGGGCATTCGCCAAGATCAGTGGAGGCGCCCGTACGGTAATCCACGATGCCGAGGGTCGGGTTCTTCGCCGAACCGCCCACCACGAGCTTCGCCTTGTTGCGGAAGCCCGCCTCCGCGCTGGTCACCGGGTCCAGCCACTGCAGTTGCGGGTGGGCGGCAAGCAGGGCGCGGGCATGCTCCTGCTTCGCCTGCACCTGCGCGGTGTAGGCGGTCTCAATGCTGGGGCAGGAGGAGCAGAGGTCATCACGAAAATAGGCGCATTCCATAAGGAGCCATTCTACCGCCTCCACGAGCCAGCACGCCGCCAGTACGTCACGCGCAGACACTTAGGAGCATGAAGAGCCAGACCGCCAAGTCCCCTGGCGACGTTTTACTTTCAGCACCGACCGATACGACCCAACCGACAGTACAGACATTGCTGAAAAAATTGAGACCACACTCAGGAAACTCAAACACGATGCAAAAGCCCCAGCAGAAAAGACAGAGCCGATGGACCCAAGCGAGAATACCGAACCAATCGAAAACGCCGAGTTCACGGAACCAATACTGCAGAACGAGTTCACCGACCCGATGCTCAGAATCGAGCCCCGCGATCCGATGCTCTTCACGCTCCGATTGGTGCAGTCCGAGGCTGGTGAAAGATGAGAGGAAGACGTAGTGTGAGAGCTCATGTTCTCAGCATATCTGGTGAAAGACGGAGGCATCCTTAAAAACATTCCATACCCTAACAGGTCTTCCACCGACAATGACGAAACACATCCCACTCAAACGCTCTGCAAAATATACTAAGAATATGCTTAAGCGTTACCGCTATCGTGCGTACCCAAACCCGGGTCAGATCGAACCCATCGCCCAGCTCTTTGGGTGCGTTCGTGTGGTCTACAATGACTCTTTAGCGTATGCGCAAGATACGTACCGCAAGACGGGCAAGAAGCCTTCTACTGCTGAGCTTTCAGCTAGATTAACGCAGAGCAAGAAAACCGAGGAACGGGTCTGGCTCACTGAGGTATCGTCCGTACCCTTGCAACAATCCCTGAGAGATTTAGATAAGGCATACAAGGCTTTCTTCGATACTGTTACAGGTAAACGCAAAGGCAAACAGGGCGCAGGCGCACCCCGTTTCAAAAAATGTGGTAACCGTCAGGCCGCTCGATTCACTGCAAATGCAGTATTCCGCGTTAGAGAAACTGCTCACAGAGTTGGGTTTGTGCGGTTGCCAAAGATTGGTGAGGTGAGGTTTGTCTTGTCTCGCCCCCTGCCGTCTGAACCGTCATCTGTGACGTTGATTCGCGAGCCGGATGGAGCATATTACGTTTCTTTTGTTGTTGATGTAGAACCCATCCCAGCTCCGCATCCAACAGCATATGCAGTCGGCGTAGATATGGGCTTAAAACATCTAGCAGCTACGGTAAATAGCGAGGGTAACCGAACCTTGTTCGCAAATCCTCGACCTCTGCACCAAGCAGAGAAGAAGCTAGCCAAACTTCAACGCCAGCTTTCCCACAAAAAGCGTGGAAGCCACCGCTATGAAAGGCAACGTATCCGTGTAGCTAAAGCCTACGCAAAAGTAAAACATACCCGTACTCATTATTTACATCAGATAGCCAACCAGATTGTTGACGAGAACCAAGTCATCGCTTTGGAAAATCTGATATCAACTGACCTAGTACGGACACGTTTAGGAAAATCCATCATGGATGCTGGCTGGGGACAGCTACGCCGTCTAATCATGGAAAAAGCAGCAGAGCGAGGCCGACGCGTTGTATTTGCAGACCGTTTTGCGCCTACAACACAGGCATGTTCTGTCTGCGGAGCATCTGAGGGTAAAAAACCTCTAAAGGTCCGCACTTGGGTATGCTCGCACTGCAACACGCGTCTAGACCGAGATTTGAATGCGTGTGTAAATATCATGCTCGCCGCAGGGCTTGCGGAGAGCCTAAACGAACAGAAGAGATACGTAAGACATCTGCTTGCAGATGCTGTAGTCGCTGACACTGTTAACCCACTAAAAGCCGCACACCTCTAAAAGAGGTGTGCGGCTAGTAGGAATCCATCTCAATTACGAGGTGGAGGAGGTCACATCATGCCGCCCATTGCGTCCGCACCGGGAGCAGCCGCACCAGCGGGCTCCGGCTTGTTCGCAACAACAGCCTCAGTGGTCAGGAACAGACCAGCAATAGACGCAGCGTTCTGCAGAGCCGAACGGGTCACCTTCACCGGGTCAGCAATACCAGCAGCCATCAGATCCTCGTACTCGCCGGTCGCAGCGTTCAGGCCGGTACCAGCAGGCAGGGAACGAACACGGTCAACCACAACGCCCGGCTCCAGGCCAGCGTTAGCAGCGATCTGCTTCAGCGGTGCGTCAATAGCCACGCGCACAATGTTCGCGCCGGTAGCCTCGTCACCGGTCAGCTCCAGCTTGTCGAAGACCTTCACGCCAGCCTGAATCAGAGCAACGCCACCACCGGGGACGATACCCTCCTCAACAGCAGCCTTAGCGTTACGCACAGCATCCTCAATGCGGTGCTTGCGTTCCTTCAGCTCAACCTCAGTTGCGGCACCAGCCTTCAGCACAGCAACGCCACCGGCGAGCTTAGCCAGGCGCTCCTGCAGCTTCTCACGGTCGTAGTCGGAGTCAGAGTTAGCGATCTCTGCGCGAATCTGAGCCACGCGACCCTCGATAGCTGCTGCGTCGCCTGCACCCTCGATGATGGTGGTCTCGTCCTTGGTCACAACGACCTTGCGAGCGGAACCGAGCATGTCCAGGGTTGCTGCGTCCAGGGACAGGCCAACCTCTTCGGTGATGACCTGGCCACCGGTCAGGATAGCGATATCAGCCATCTGAGCCTTACGGCGGTCACCGAAGCCCGGAGCCTTCACAGCAACAGACTTGATGGAGCCGCGCATCTTGTTCAGCACCAGCAGAGCCAGAGCCTCACCCTCAACGTCCTCAGCAACGATCAGCAGCGGCTTGCCGGACTGCATGACCTTCTCCAGGACGGGGACGAGGTCCTTAACGTTCGAAATCTTCTGGTTCACAACCAGGATGTAGGGGTCCTCCAGGACTGCTTCCTGACGCTCCGGGTCGGTCACGAAGTAACCGGACAGGAAGCCCTTGTCGAAGCGCATACCCTCAGTCAGTTCGAGGTGCAGACCGAAAGTGTTGGAGTCCTCAACGGTGATGACGCCTTCCTTGCCGACCTTCTCCATTGCCTCAGCAATGAGCTTGCCGATCTCAGCGTCGCCAGCGGAAATAGACGCGGTTGCAGCGATCTCTTCCTCGGTTTCAACTTCCTTCGCGGAGGAGAGCAGAGCCTCGGTCACAGCCTCAACAGCCTTCTCAATGCCGCGCTTGAGGCTCAGCGGGTCAGCGCCAGCAGCCACGTTGCGCAGGCCCTCGCGGACCAGTGCCTGAGCCAGAACGGTAGCGGTGGTGGTACCGTCACCTGCGATGTCGTCAGTTTTCTTAGCAACTTCCTTGACGAGCTCCGCACCAATCTTCTCGTACGGATCCTCCAGCTCGATTTCCTTCGCGATCGAGACACCGTCGTTGGTGATGGTGGGGGCGCCCCACGCCTTCTCCAGCACAACGTTGCGGCCGCGGGGGCCGAGGGTCACCTTCACTGCATCGGCGAGGGTGTTCAAACCGCGCTCAAGGCCGCGGCGTGCCTCTTCGTCAAAAGCAATGAGCTTTGCCATAAGTGTCCTCCTGGACGATCGGATTTTTTCCTTCACCCTTGCGGGTGCGGTACATCTAAAATCGGGTGGTTGCCCCCTCCACAACACCCCCGGTACGGAGGCGCGGGCAGAGTAGGGCATAAAGCACCCGAATGCTACATCAATTGTGGCACCCGCACCGGCATGGAGCAAACGTTTAAGCCCAAGGTTGAAGGGTTAATCGCCCAGTGCTTAATCTGCACTCACTCAGCCCGCCAAAAGGGGCATTACCGGTGTACCCGCAGGGAGTGCGGGAGGGGTGTTAAAAGCATCAACCCCACCCGGCGCATCAGTGGAATTGCGCGGATGGGGTTGAGCAGAAGTCGTTATGGTTGAAACAGCTGACGCGGGCTTAGACTCACCCCGGCAACCGCCTGAACCTATTCCGCGGCAGTAGCGGAGCCGGTGTAATCCGACGACAGAATCACGATGACCTCGTGGTTGCCCATCTGTACATCGGAAGTTGCCTGACGTACCTGAGTAATGCCCAGCTTCGAGGCGATGCTCTGCGCCTGCGACTGGTAGCCCTCAGCGTAGTAGACCACGCTGGTTGCCGGTGCCACACCCGTGTAGTTTGCCGTCTCGTTGATGGTGTAGCCGGTCAGCAGAGCCGCCGCACGGGATGCACTACCCGCCGGAGCCGCCGCATTGTAGACCGCCACAGAGATGGACTCAGCCAGACCGGTCTTCGTAGCACTTGCCGATGCGGAAGCCTTAGCCGGCGCAGAGGACGCCGACGCACTTGCGGGGGCGGAGCTACTCTTCGCAGTGGACGCCGAATACTGCGGGGAGGCGGTGCGCGGCGCGTACACGTACATTGCACCGCCGATGAGCAGACCAACTACGCCTGCAGCTACCAGGGGGATAGCGCCCTTGGGGCTCTTTGCCGGGTCAGCATTGACCGCGCGGTAGGTTCCGCGGCGGGCGGTGTTTTCGTCTACCTCGTCAAATTCGTCGCGGGGGTAGCTCATTTATCCTCATTTCACGGGTCTCTGTTTACCGGCTGGTACCGTACCACCCTACCGGGCGCGCGGGCGCGGCTGCGGAAGGTGCGGTCTTGGTGTTCTAGTACCTAGAGTACCGGCTCAACTAGCGAGAACCAACGTGAACGCCCCGCAACCGGCTGTGAAAGAGACGCACACCGCACAGTGTTCAATCTCTGGTTGAGCTTGAGGTGCGCGGGGTTGAAAGCAGGAGCTGGAGAGCTCGCACGACTCCCCCAATTCGAGCCCCTAGTCAGCGTCTCGGCGGGCGCGCAGCACGTCGATAATCTGCGGCGCTGCGGCGCGTACCCGCTCATCGTCCAGCATCACGTTCAGGCGCTGATAGTAAGCAATGGGCGTGAATCCGGCGGCGATAATCGCCTTCTCTTTGGAACCCTGGTGCTTGAAGCGGCGGCGCTCCACCTCAAGGATGCGGCGCTCCACCGGGGTCAGGCCGCCGGGTTGGTTCTCTACTTCCGCCTGGCTCTCCATTTCCGGCGGGTTTTCTACTTCCGTCTGGGCCTCAGCGGTTTCAGCGCGTTCCTGTTCTGACACGTTCCCTCCTGTCTGCAGCTCGCCTGCCTTAGCTGGCGTCTCCTAGCGCGTGTAGTCGTCATCCCCTAGTCTAGAGGAGGACCTCAGTCTAGAAGAGAAACTCAGTCTAGAGGAGAACTATTCATCCCGCGCCCGGTTCCGTCACCGTCCGGGTTGCGTCAGCACCAGGAGATTCCCGAGGAGATTCATGAACCAGCCCCTCAGCAGCATTATGAGCGAGGATTGGGCGGCAGCACTCGCCCCCGTCGAAGAGCAGATTCACGCCATGGGCGCTTTCCTGCGTGAGGAGCACGCGGCGGGCTACCGTACTTTCCCGCCTGCCGCCGATATTTTCAATGCGTTCCGCCGCCCGATGAGCGGGGTGAAGGTCCTCATTATTGGCCAGGACCCCTACCCTACTCCGGGCAATGCGATGGGTCTATCGTTCTCGGTGCACCGCGGTATGCCGTTGCCTCGTTCGCTGAACAATATTTACAAGGAACTTGAGGACGATCTGGGTATCGCTCCGGCTGATCACGGCGACCTGTCCTGCTGGGCGGATGAGGGCGTCATGCTGCTCAACAGGGTGCTGACCGTGCGCGAGTCGGATGCAGGCTCGCACCGCGGCAAGGGCTGGGAAGAGATTACCGAGTGCGCTATCCGTGCCCTGGTGGCGCGCAACCAGCCGCTGGTTGGTCTGCTGTGGGGTGCGGATGCGCGCAAGTGCGCACCCATGCTGCAGCCGTACCCGAGCGTGGAGTCGGCGCATCCTTCGCCGCTGTCTGCGCATCGTGGTTTCTTTGGTTCGCGTCCGTTCTCGACCGTGAATTCTCTGCTCGTGCAGCAGGGTGCTGAACCGGTGGACTGGACGGTTCGCTAGGCGCAGCACAAGACCCAGTACAAGGGCATAGTGAAGGGGCGGTAGCTTGCGAGTTGAACTCGTAAGCTACCGCCCCTTACCTGCATAAAATATATGCAATATTGGCTATATACCCTTGAAAAGAAGGCTAAGACTCCGCCGGTTCCACATTCCGCGGAGTCGTAAAATGTTGCAGCGCATACTGCATTGTGTAATTACCCAACGCAACACCCGAAGCCATCGCCACCACAATCGAAACCGCCGTAATCATGTTCTGCATACCCAGAATCACGTCCGTCTCAACCGTCAGCAGATACATGCCGCGGAAGAACGACAGACCCGGCAGCAAGAACGTAATCGCCGGAATCGAGAAGATCGCCTGGGGCACATGCAGACGGTACGCAAAATACGTGCTCAACGCACCAATCACAACCGCCGCACACGCCGTCGGACCGCGACCCGTACTCGGACCAGCAAGTAGCTCATAACTGTAATACGCCGCCAGACCGCAGCCCGTAATGACCATCAGCCACCCGACCTTCACCAGCTTCGTCTGCAAGGTAATCGCAAAGGTCGCAATCGCCACCAGGAAGAAGAACGACGCCACCAGCGGGGTCGTCGGCTCAAAACGCAGCTGCTCAATATCCAGGGTCGGGCCGTTGAAAATATTGATCGCACTCACCGCGGTCGCAATGCCAACCACCAGGCCCAAGAAGCTCATGCCCGTAGACACGAAACGACCCGCAGCCGTCACCGGGAAGCCATTAATCGCGTCCTGCACGGCACCCACCAGACGCGGCGTTGGCAAGAACATAATCATGCCCGCAGCCACCACCAGAGGCGCCGAAATCGCCTCCCCCTGACGCTGCAACACCGAAAGAATGGATCCCTCACCGCCCAGCCAAATCGCCAAGAAGGTCATCAGACCCGCGCTAGCAGCCATACGGAAGAACGCCGGAATACCAATCGAACTCAACCACTGAATCAGCAGGTACACCGGAATAAAAATGATCACCGCACTCAACGCCGTTGCAAAACTTGCCCCCAGCGCTGCCGTCAGGGTTCCAGCACACGCCAGGTTCGCCAGCCACACCACCAGAGGCGGAAACGGCTTGGGGCGGTGCGTAATCTGGTTCAGCTTCAAATCGGCGATTTCCAGGGTCATACCGCCGCGAGTGATCTTATAGATCAGGCCGTACACCTCGGAGAGGGCCTCATAGTTCTCCGTGGAGGAACGCACCACACGCACCAGGGTATGGGTGAAGCGCTCCTCAGCGTTCGCATTGCGCTTGGCGATGCGGGACTCCATGTAAATATCGGGGTCCGAAGTGTAGTTGATGGTCACCGACTGGTTCGTAATGTCGACTTCCACCGAGTCCAGCCCGTATGCCGAAGACACCGCAATAATCGCCGAGTCCACGTCCATTGCGTCCGCACCGTAGTGGAACATCGCCTCCGCCAGGCGCAGAGTGAAGTTCAGGGTATCGCGGGCGTATTCCTTCTCACGGCGGAACGCCTCACGGCGCTCATGCTCGTCAGACCGGATAGTCGGCACGAACTGGCGCTGCGCAATGCGCTGGGCACCGCGCGGGGCGGCGGGTGCCGCCTCCTCAGTGCGCACGAAGGAGCGGAAGCGACGTGAACCCCAGCGACCACCGCTACCGCGCCCAAATAAGCCGCGAGCGCCGCCCTCAACCAGCGGTACGGAGGTGGTGGGCATCGAGACGGGCCCGGTCTTCGGCATTGCGGTAGGATCCGCGCCGTAGCGTCGGGCTGCGTGAGAGTTAGGCACCTGCGGAATCATGCCGGTCATGGGCACCGGCTGGGAGGGGCGGGTCAGCGCCGCCTCGGTCACCATGTTGCTTGAGGTGACGGGGTGCGGGTCCTCACGGTACGCGTCCAGCTCATAATCAGGCACAAGGGAGGGGTCAATGACGGTACGCGCGCCGTGGCCGTTAGGGGTCAGTTCGGGGTCGCAGGTGGGCTCAACCGGCTCCTGCGCGGTGATACCCATATCCGCTGCGGCCTCCTGCAGTACCTCGCTGACAGCTTCTGCAGAGACGGTACCCTCCTGGCTTGTCGCGGAGGTAGCATGCTGAGCCAGCACGCGGCGCAATTTCTCGTCGGTGACCTGGTCTAGTGAAACCAGGGGGAAACCGCGTTTACCGGCGATGTAGCCAGCGGTGGTGTTCTGCTCGCTTGCTTCCGTTGCGGCAGTATTTGCTTCGTCTGCATGCGAAGCTTCCCGCGATGTGGGGGTCGCGGGGGTGTTCCTCGATTCTGCCAATGTCCCTCCCAGATAGACAGTGCCTTTTTAGTCTAACAAGGGCACGATTCTGCGGTAGCACTGGAGAGCAGAAATATCACTTTTCTGCCCGGTGATTTTGTGAGCAAAAGCGCTCTGCGGAACTTACGGCAGAAGGCTTCATTGATATGAAGAGAAATCCAGGTCATTACTGCACAGAAGATATTTTGGGAGATATTTCTAGAGCTATTTTCGAGGAAAAATAAAGGTTATATATACATTAAGATTTGCATAGAAATATCCCCCATCTACCCCCACTCGCACCTCAATAAAAAAATGAATTATTCATAACAAAAAATATCCCGCCACCGAAGTGACGGGATATTCACGCTTTAAGGCTGTAGCCTTCACAGCATCCGAAGCGCACCGCTTAGGGGTTCACCTCAGAGGCGAAAGTCAATTACTCAGCGTCGTGGTCGGTCTCGAGGATCTTAACCAGCGAGTCCAGAGCCTCTTCAGCACCTTCACCCTCAGCGCGCAGGACAACAACGTCGCCGTGCTTTGCACCCAGGGACATCAGGGACAGAATCGATGCAGCGTCCATAGCCTCATCTGCGGGCTCACCCTTAGCAGCGATGGTCACCTCAACGGGGAGGTCGCCAGCTGCCTCAGCGAAGATAGCTGCCGGACGTGCGTGCAGGCCAACACGGCTTGCAATAGTGGCTTCGCGCTCTGCCATTATGTTTCTCCTTTGATCAAGGAACCGAAATATATCAGTACCTATTCTAAATGAACGGGGCGCTTCAGGACCCGCCCTTACTCTATAAATTGTACCGTTCAGCCATACGCTAACAAGTACCAAAAATGCCGGATGCAGAAATAAAACTCTACACCCGGCATTTTCATGGACTCAGGCACCGCCCAGCACACCCCACCAAGGAGCGGCAGGCAGCCCCGAAATCGTTTTAAGGCTTAGAGGCCCAACTCGTCCAGAATCGGCAGAGCCTTGCGTGCGCTCTCCTTCGCCTCAGCAGAAGAAATCTGCTGCAGAGCGATAGCCGCAATCTGCTGTGCCTTCTCCTTGGTCACAGACTTCAGAACCGCAGCCACAGCGGGGATAGCGCCAGCGTTCATGGACAGGGTATCAACGCCCAGACCAATCAGAACAACAGCCAGAGCCGGATCAGCAGCAGCCTCACCACAGACGCTCACGTACTTCTTCTTACCCGCGGTGACCGATGCACGCTGAGCACCCTCAACGGTCATCTTGATCATCTTCAGCACTGCAGGCTGCCAGGGGTTGTTCAGGTGCGCCAGGTCGCCCAGCAGACGGTCAGCCGCCATGGTGTACTGGGTCAGGTCGTTGGTACCGATGGACACGAAGTCGACCTCGCCCAGGATAGCCTCAGCGTTCATCACAGCTGCGGGGGTCTCAACCATCACACCGTGAACGGGCAGGCCAATCTCCTTGAGCATGTTCGCGAAGTTGCGTGCCTCAGAGGTGGTCGAAATCATCGGAGCCATAACCCAGATGTCAGCGTCGGAGTTCTCCGAAGCAGCCTTAATAGCCTCCAGCTGGCGGGTCAGAACGCCCGGAACGGTCCAGTCGGTACGGAAACCGCGAACACCCAGTGCGGGGTTCTCTTCGGGGTTCACGTTCAGGAACGGCAGGGGCTTGTCAGCGCCAGCGTCCAGGGTACGAACCACAATGTGCTTGCCGGGGAATGCGTCAAACACGGACTTGTAGGTCTTAGCCTGAGTCTCAATGGAAGGCTCAGCATCGTGGCCCAGGAAGCCGAACTCGGTGCGGAGCAGGCCAACACCCTCAGCCTTCAGGCTTGCAGCCTTCTCAGCGGACTTGCCGTCACCAACGTTTGCGTACAGCTCAACGCGGGTGCCGTCAGCCAGCACACCCTGACCGTCAAAGTCAGCGACGGGCTTACGGTTTGCGTACTTGATTGCTGCCTCACGATCAGCGTCAGTCGGCTCGGTATCAACGATGCCTTCGTTGGAGTCCACGTATACGACGGTGCCGTCAGCAATCTCGGTCACACCCTTAGCCGCCACAATAGCGGGCAGACCCAGACCGCGAGCCAGAATAGCGGTGTGTGCCTGGGGGCCACCGTCAGAGGTAATCAGAGCGATAACCTTCTCGGGGTCCAGAGTCGCGGTATCAGCCGGTGCCAGGTCAATAGCAGCCAGGATGAACGGCTCATCAGAAACGGGGATGCCGGGAGCCTGCTGGCCGGTCAGCTCAGCTACAATGCGGGCACGCACGTCGTGGATGTCGGTGACGCGCTCAGCCATGTAGCCACCCAGGGCAGCCATCTGGTCTGCGAAGGAGGTTGCAGCCTCCCAGATTGCGCGCTCGGGAGCCATCTCCTGGCTCTCAACCAGCTTGATAGCACTCTTGATGAGTGCACGGTCGGTAGCCATCTGAGAGGTGGACTTCAGAACAGCCTTACCGTCGCGGCTTGCGTTCTCTGCGCGAGCCAGCAGGTCTTCCTTGACGCGGACCGATGCGTCCTTAATGCGCTGCGCTGCAGCCTCAGCGGTCTCGCCGCTCAGACGCAGACCGTCCTTGGGTTCCTCGATGGGCTTAGGCATCTGAAGAACGGGGCCAATAACGCGGCCGGCGTATACGCCGACGCCCTTGTAGGTAGTCATAAATTCATGTCCTATCTGTGGTTTGTCTACAGTGTAACGTGTTTTTTCACGCTCACGCCTGCAAACAGACGATCAAATGAAGGTGAGGTTATACGGCCTTTATGCGGATGCCTTAGAGCGGGCACCCAGGGACTTCAGCACCACGTACAGCAGCGCCGAAACGACGGTACCGGCAACAACAGCCGCCAGGAACATCAGCGGGTTCTGTGCCAGACCAATAATCCAAATACCACCGTGCGGAGCCGGGGAAGCCACGTGCGCACCCATGGAGATTGCACCGGCAATAGCGCCACCAACAATGGTCGAAGGAATCACGCGAGCCGGGTCAGCCGAAGCGAAGGGAATAGCACCCTCAGAGATGAAGGATGCACCCAGCAGCCACGCAGCCTTACCGTTCTCACGCTCGTTCTCGTTGAACAGCTTGGGACGCAGGGTGGTTGCCAGAGCCATAGCCAGCGGCGGAACCATACCGGAGATAATGACGGCAGCCATGATTTCCTGGTTCACGGTCGCACCCGAGGACAGGCCAGCGGTTGCGAAGAGGTAAGCAGCCTTGTTGATGGGGCCGCCCAGGTCAGAAGCCATCATGGCGCCCAGAATCAGGCCCAGCAGCAGAGCGGAACCACCAGACATGGAGGTCAGCCAATCCTGCAGGGTGGTCATAACCCAAGCCAGGGGCGCACCGAGCAGCAGGTACATTGCCAGGCCGGCAACCAGAGAAGTCACCAGCGGGGTGATGACCACGGGCATCATCGAGCCAAGCCAGCGGGGTAGCTTCAGGGTGCCCAGAGCGTACGCAATCAGACCGGCGAGAATACCGCCAACAATACCGCCAAGGAAGCCCGCGTTTACCGCAAGAGCCACCGAACCGGCGATGAAGCCCGGAGCAATACCGGGACGCTGAGCCAAACCGTACGCAATGTACGCGGCAAGAGCCGGAACCATCAGGCTCAGACCGAAACCACCGATGGTCTGCAGAACAGCACCCAGGTACAGGGTCCAGTGCACGTCACCGAGGTTGAACAGGGTTGCCGAGTCAAGAATCGCCTTGGTGTTCACATCGCCAAGGTTCGGCACCGTAATTGCCTCGAAAACGAAGCCCAGGGCGACCAGAATACCGCCGGCAGCAACGAACGGAATCATGTAGGAGATACCGGTCATCACGGCCTTGTAGATGCGCGAGCCCCAAGCGCCTTCGGTAGCGCCTGCGCTGTCCTCACCGCTGGATGCGGCAGCGGCAACGCGTGCACCGTTGGGGTTCTCAGCCTCAGCCAGAGCCTCCGCAATCATTTCCTTAGGCTCGTCAATACCGCGCTTGACAGGAGACTCAATAAAGGGCTTACCTGCGAAGCGGTTACGCTCACGCACGTTCACGGACACCGCGAAAATCACGGCGTCTGCGGCGTCAATATCAGCCTGAGTCAGCTTCTCGTTACCCGAGGAGCCCTGGGTTTCAACCTTCAGGTCGTAGCCGAGCTCTTCGGCAGCGTACTTGAGGGCGTCCGCAGCCATGTAGGTGTGAGCGATACCGGTGGGGCACGCGGTCACAGCAACAATCTTCTTCACCGGAGCCGAAGCAGCGGGTGCTTCCTTCTCAGCAGCAGGTACGGCGGGTGCAGCCTCGGCGGGCTTGGCCTCTGCCTTCTTCTCTCCCACGCCGAGCGCACCGTTGACCAGCTCAACGATCTCTTCAGCCGAGGAGGCTTCGCGCAGGGACGCGGTGAAGCTCTTCTTCATCAGGGAGCGGGCCAGGGTGGAGAGCAGCTTCAGGTGGGCCTGGTCAGCGCCATCGGGTGCAGCGATGAAGAAAATCAGGTCGGCGGGGCCGTCCTTTGCACCGAAGGAAACTGCCGGGTTGGGGCGTGCCATTGCCAGGGTCGGCTCGGTGACGGCGGCGCTACGGCAGTGCGGAATCGCAATACCGCCGGGGATACCGGTGTCGGTCTTGGATTCGCGTGCCTCGGCAGCCGCGTAGAGCTGCTCGAAGTCGGTAGCGCGTCCGGCATTTACGACTGCCTGGGCGAGCTTGGCAATTACGTCGAATCGGGTCTCGCCGAGGTTCTCGTCCAGCAGGACGAGATCTGCGGTGATCAGATCAGACATATTCCCTCCTCGGGTATGTGTTGGGGCGGGGATTCGCTCAGCGGTGCCGGGCTTCTCCCCTATATGAGTTCAAAGTGTGCGCAGTGTGTGTTGAGTGTGCAGCGTGCGTATATGTGTGACATATGCGCACAGCACCCCAGCTTATATTCCCTTCCGGGAATAAAAGCTGGAGGTGCGAAAACAGCCCGAATTAGAGCTGCAGCTGACGAATAGAGACCTTCTCAGGAGTGGTCTGCTCCAGCGAAGGCATACGGGTACCGGGCAGAGCAGCAGCAGCCGAACCGTGAGCTACCGCCTGAACCAGGCAACCGGGGGCATCCTCACCACGAGTATGAGCAATCAAGAAACCGGACAGCGACGAGTCACCGGCACCCACAGTGCTACGAACCTGAATCGGCTCGTGCACAGCATGCCAGATACCCTGCTCAGTGACCAGCACTGCGCCGCCGCCGCCGAGGGTGGCAAGCACGTACTCGATACCGTCACCGAGCAGCTTCTGGGCGGTGCGGGCGGTCAGCTCGGGGCTAGCCTCCAGCTCCTCCCAGTTATCGCTACCGGTCAGCTGAGCCAGCTCCTCCGAGTTGGGCTTAATCAGGGTGGGCTTGTGCTCACCGGCGACGGTCGCAATCAGCGGCGCCTCAGAGGTATCAATAGCAATCTTGCCCTCGTATCCGGAGGCGCGCAGTGCCGCAACCAGCTCGGAGTAGTAGGTCGGCTCCAGACCCGGAGGCAGCGAACCAGCCAAAACCACCCAGTCAGCGCCCTTGGAACGCTCAACCACCAGCTCGTCCAGCTTCTGACGCAGTTCAGCGTCAAAAACGGTGCCGGGGGCGTTCAGCTTAGTGGTGGTACCATCCGGGTCAACCACGGTGATGTTCGAGCGAATCGGCTCACCGGTGGGCAGGTTAGCGAACTCAACGTCCACAGCCTGCAGTGCGGTCAGCACCGGGTCGGTGGCTTCACCGGGCACAATGGCGAGGGTCGGCACGCCGGAAACCTGCAGGGCGCGGGAAATATTCACGCCCTTGCCACCGGGATCCTGTACGGCACCGACAGCACGCTGCACGGCACCGTGGGCCAGGGGCTCGCCGAGTTCAATGGTGCGGTCCAGGCTGGGGTTGGCGGTCAGAGTAATAATCATTAGGCAATCACAATCTCAACGTTTGCGGCCTCAAGTGCCTGACGGAGGGCACCTTCGGGCTCGCGATCGGTAATGAGGGTGTCAATATCCTCAAATCCAGCGAAGCGGACCAGGGATTCCTGACCGAACTTCGCGGAGTCACAGAGCAAGACCACGCGACGAGCAGACTTGCAGATCGCGGTCTTGACAATGGCTTCGTTCATGCCGGGGGTGGAGATGCCGAAGTGGGCTTCAATACCGTTAGCACCAATGAAAGCAATATCGGGGCGCATGGTGCCGAAGTGCTCTGCGGCGCGTGCACCAACAGCAGCCCAGGTCATCTTGCGTAGCTGGCCGCCAACCAGCTCAAGGGTCACGCCTTCGGCTTCGGCGAGCTTGACTGCAATGTGCAGTGCATGGGTGATGACGATGCGGTCATTGCCGGTCTTGAGGCTGAAGTTCTCAGCGCCGATGTGGTCGGCGAGAATTTCGATGGTGGAGCCTGCGTCCAGGACGATGGAGCCTGCCTCGGAGTCGCGCAGCATCTGGTATGCCTTGGTGGCGATGCGGCGCTTTTCGGGAGTGTTCATGCCCTGTCGGGAGGAGATGGAGGACTCCAGGGAGGTGGACTGCTCAATGGTGACAGCACCACCGTGGACACGGCGGAGCTTACCTGCTTCTTCCAGTGCGGCGAGGTCACGACGCACGGTCTCCATGGTCACATCGTAACGGCGCGCAAGGTCAGCGCCGTTGACACGACGTGCGGAGGCAACAAGCTTTGCAATTTCGGCACGGCGTTCTTCTGCGAACATAAATCTGGTGTTCCTTTGGGCTAGTGGGAGGAAATCTGTGCGTTCTTTTCTGCGTTCTGCTCGGCTTTCAGGACCGTGAGAGACATGGTTTTAGCGAACCGACAGAACGCTTTAGGGTAATACTTGATTTTATGTGGGTTTTTGTGGGTAAGTCAATATAAAACACTGTATTTGCCGGAATATTACCCGATTGTTCCCTACCGAAACCACACCTATTTGCGAGCTGTTGCCTGTTTATGTCTGTTTGACCTAATGAACTGTTGGGTTTTACCTCTCCCCCACCATCCACACAGTATCCAACACCTACACGGCACCCTCACAGGGCAAAAAGTGGAGGCGCCGGCTCCGAGAAACCTCAGCGAGAATCCTCGAAACCAGCGCCTCCACAGGGCACAGAACCTTATTTACCTTGACGCTCGCGACGCATGCGACGCCAACGGTGCACGCCCAAAGCACCCGCCGCACCCAGCAGGGCACCCGAACCGTTCATCAGCACATCCACCGGGTCGCCGGTGCGATCAGGCATGAAACTCTGGATCGTCTCAATGCAGGCGCTGACCAAAAATCCCGAGTACAGCACGTGCGGGCGAGCCTTCGGCTTGAGCAGCAGGGCGAAAAGAAAACCGCCCGGAATGAACATGATGACGTTTGAGAGCTGCTCGATGCTCGAATAGGTGATGAACGCAGGCAGCCAGCCCTCGGCATGGCCGGTATCCAGCAGCTGCGCCAGGCGGCCGCCCATCTCGTTATCGTCCACGTGTACGGGGGCGAACACGATACTCGCCACCACCGCGCAGTACAGTGCCGTAACGGGCCAGAGAATCAGCCGCCACACGCGAGCGCCAGAGCGACCGCTACCGGGTTGTCCTTTACCAAACAAGGCGACCCACCTCGTCGAACTGCTTGGTCGAGTCCCACGCGAACAGGCCCGGCACGTCAATCGTGAGCGGTTCGGCGTTCGGCACGGTCACAGTCCATTCTTCACCGGCTGCGGCGGAGAGGGCGCGGCGGATAAAGCTGCCGTGGCTGACAGCAATAATCTTCTGTTCGCCTGAGGCTTCAGAGAGTTCACGCACGATATTGCGCAGGGTGCGCACCGCACGAATGTACACGTCGCGTTCGGATTCCACGTTCGGGTAGTAGCGTTCGGGGGCGCGGCGTTCGGGGGCGGGAATGTCCAGGCCCTCACCGGCACCGTAGGCGCGTTCCACCAGCTCGGGGTAGGTCTTGTGCACCTGCAGATCGAAGTGCTCACCGACCAGTTGCGCGGTCTCGTGGGCGCGGGACAGCGGCGAGGACACCAGCACGGTGAACTCCAGACCCATGTCGGCGAGCTTCTTGCCGGTGGTGCGTGCCTGCTCGCGGCCGGTGTCGTTGAGCGGAATATCGGTGATGCCCTGCATCAGGTTCGCCTTGTTCCAGTCGGTCTGGCCGTGACGAATCAGGGTGAGGGTCGTGTTCTCGGCACCCGCCGGGACCTCTTCGGGGCCCAGCTCGGGCTCCAGGTGCTGCACAACCAGGCGGTCGATTGCGTCGTCCAGGTACTGCAGGGGCACCTCGGTCAGGGAGGCGTTCACCGGGATCGGGTAGATGCCGTCCTCGTTGAGCAGTTCGGGGTGGCGTTCAGCGACCAGGGCGGTCATGGTCATGGCAATCAGCATGCCGTGCGCGGCGACCACAACGGTCTGACCCTCGTATTCGCGGCGGACGCGGTTCAGCGCCGCGAGGGAGCGGGCGAGGAAGTCCTTCTTCGGCTCCACGTTGTACGCGTTATTGGACTGGCGGGAGGCAAGGATCAGCTCGCGGGTAGCGATCTGTCCTTCCAGGTCGCCAAAGGAACGTTCCTGGAAGCCGTCAACGGCACCGCGGTAGGGTACGCCCAGGCCTTCGGCTACAATTTCGGCGCTTTCTACGGCGCGGGAAAGGGACGAGGAGACGATAGCGTCCACGGTGGTGCCCTCAGCTGCGGCCTGTTGCAGGGCACCGATAGCGGTGCGGACCTGCTCCCTGCCGGTGTCGTTGAGGGGGATGTCGGTGCCGCCCTGGAAGCGGTGGTCAATGTTCCAGTCGGTCTGGCCGTGGCGTAGGAAGATGATGCGGGTTCCTGCCTCGGGGTCGGCTACCGGAGTGATGATGGGGGTGTTCTGTGCGTCGGTCATCTTTCTAGTATGGCACTGCCTCCATGCAGTTCAAGGCCGCCGCGCAGTTCAAAGCCTCGGCGTAGTTCAAGGGGTACGTGGTGTATCCCTTCTGCTGAGGCACACTCATACCGCGGTATGAGCTGCGGGGCGGTTGAGCACCCGGTCGGGCGAATTTTTTCAGGGTTTTCCCATATTTTTCAGCCCTCAGACGGAGGGGTGAGCCGCCAAGAAGCTGAGATGATAGAAGTGTACTTCCGTTAGTTCATACCCAATGAAGGTTGTCATGACGCAGAATCCTCAATCCCAGAACCATCCTCAAACCCAGAACCCGCAGTTCCAGGCTCAGAACCCCTATTCAATGACCCCTCCGCAGGCGGCGCAGCCTGCCGGTCAGTATTCCGCTCAGCAGGGTCATCCCCAGCAGGGTCAGCCTAACCAGCAGAGTCAGGCGGGCTACTATCAGGGTCAGCCGCAGGGCTACCCGGCTCAGGTGCCTCAGCAGATGCAGCAGGCGCCCTTCGCGCGCGGTGCGATTATTTCTGCCCGTAACCTGCACAAGTCGTACGGCAATAACCCGGTGCTGCGTAACGTGAGCCTGGATATTTTCCCCGGCGAGTCCGTGGCGATTATGGGTCCTTCCGGTTCCGGTAAGACCACCCTGTTGCATGCGCTCTCGGGCATTATCAAGCTCGATGCCGGTTCTGTGCTGTTCAATGGCCCCACCGGTCAGGTGGCGGTGGAGTCCCTCAGCGAGCGTGAGCGCACCTCCCTGCGCGCTAACTCGTTTGGTTTCGTGTTCCAGCAGGGTCTGCTGGTTCCCGAGCTGACCGCGGAGGAGAACGTCTCCCTCGCCGCGATGATTGCCGGTGTTCCCCGCCAGCAGGCGCGTTCCATTTCGGCTGATCTGTTGAACCGTCTGGGTTTGGGGCAGATGCTGGACCGCCGTATGGGTGAGATGTCCGGTGGTCAGGCTCAGCGTGTGGCGATTGCCCGCTCCCAGGTGAACGGCGCCCCCGTGACTTTTGCGGATGAGCCGACCGGCGCGCTGGATTCGAAGACCGCGCGTGAGGTGATGGCTCTGCTGCTGACCATGATTCCGCAGCAGGGTAAGACTCTGCTGGTGGTTACTCACGACCCGAACGTGGCTGCGGCGTGCTCCCGCGTGGTGTACCTGCAGGACGGTCAGATTGTGAGCGACCAGCGCAATAACCAGGGCGGTGTTCCCGCTCAGAACCCCGGTGCTCAGAACCTCGGCGCTCAGTCTCAGGCAGGTGCATAATGCAAATCTATGCTCTACTCGCCAAGCGAACCCTATGGAGTTCGCAGGCGATTCTTCCCGTGCTGGCTTTTGCCGCCTCCTCGGCACTGTTTTTGACGGTTGCCGGTGGTGTTCAGGCGCTGAGCACCTGGCTTGAGCACGCCAACGTTGACCACGAAATGATCAACCTGATGGGCATTCAGAAGCTCTACATGGGTTTGGCGTGGGTTGCCGCTCTGGTGCTGATTGTTCCGCTCTTTACCCTGGGCGCTTCGGCTGCTCGTTTGAGTGCCCGCCGCCGTGATGAGCGTCTGGCGTCCCTGCGTCTGATTGGTGCCTCCACGACCCTGATTGTGGGTCTGTCTGTTGCGGACGCGCTGGTGTACTCTCTTGTGGGTTTCATCATCGGTCTGTTGCTTTACCTGGTGCTGATTTTCCCCTTTGGCGCCCTGCACTTCATGAACGTTCCGCTGGGTGCTGAGAATATGCTCCTGCCGGTGAGCGTGATTTTCTACTGCTTCCTGGGCTGTATGGTTCTGGCGGCTCTCAGCTCTCTCTTCGGTTTGGCGAAGGTCAGCATCAGCCCGCTGGGTGTGCGTACCCGCGCGAAGGCTGGCTCCGCAGGTTACATTGCCATGGGTATCGGTGTTGTTCTGATCATTGCCGTGATGATTCTGGCATCGACCTCCAAGGGCTTCAGCATGTTCTCGCCCTTCCAGGACGGCGGTGCTGATAGCGCGATCAAGAACCTCGCCGTCTACATTTCTCTGCCGGGTCTGGGCATGATGTTTGCTATCGACCTGCTTGGCACCTTCCTCGTGTGGGCGTACGCAAAGATTCGTGTGCGTATGACCCAGAAGGCGTCGGTTCTGCTGGGTTACCGTGCGGTGCTGGAGTCTCCGCGCGGGGCGTGGCGTCAGGTTTCGGGTGTGGCGCTGTCGACCTTCTTGGTGACCTTCTTCGGCCCCATCCTGATTCTGGCGGGTGAGATGAGCAAAGACGCGAAGGAAGCCGGTCCCGCCGCCGGTCCCTTCATGACCATCATGTCGGACATGTTCCAGGGCATGCTACTCATGCTGTTCTTCTCATACCTGCTGGTCACCCTCTCCGCAGTGTTGAACCAGAGCGCCGCCATTTACGAGCGCGGTTCGCTGTATTCTTCACTGAATATGATGGGTACCCCCACGAAGCTGCTGCAGGCTTCGCGCCTTACCGTGGTCTTCGGTCCGCTGGTGCTCATCAGCGTGATTTCTGCGCTACTGGGTCTGCCGCTGACGGCTTTGATCGCGGCGCAGGGTCTTCCCGGTGGGGTTCTGGCGAAGATGTTCGGTCTGACCTTCGGCGCTATTGCCCTGGGTCTGGTGCTGGTCTATGCGGGCCTGTTGGCGACCATTCCGTTTATGCGTCAGGTGACTCATAAGCCGGTGTCCGCTCTCTAATCTGTTTTAGCTTCTGCCCTCCCGTTGCGTCCGTTCTGGATGCGGCGGGAGGGTTTCTTCATGTGGGTTTCCGTTCTGCGGGCGGTGCGCACCCTGCATGTTTTCTCACGCACCGGGCCACCGCTTCCATAGCCTCAAGCCCTGTGAGAGACTGACATTATGTTTGAACACACAGTACCCTCCGATTGGTTCCCCCGCTGCGCAATCTTCGACTGCGACGGCATCCTCCTCGACTCCGAGACCGTCTGGAACGATGTGCAACGTGAGCTTTTCGCCCGCTGGTCTGTTCCCTTCACCGAGGAGGTCGAGCCCCGCCTCACCGGCCTGGCAGCAGCCGATGTCGCCGAGGAGCTTGCCCTGCTCTCCTACGAGGCGCAGAACGGCCAGAAGCCGGACACTGCCTCCGCAGAGTACGCCGAGCACCATGAACGCGTGATGAAGGATCTGCTCACCACCGAGCACGAGGTTATCAGCTCCGGCGTGGACCTGATTGAGGGTGCGCAGAAGTTCCTGGGCTTCCTGAGCGAGCACATGCCGGTTGCGGTGGCGTCGAACTCCACCGCGAACATTCTGACCCTGAAAATGGAAAGCTACGGTTACGCCCCGCTGGTGCGCACCTGGGTCAGCAGCAACGACGTTCCGGCCGGTAAACCCGCCCCGGACATGTACCTGGAGGCGGCACGTCGCCTCGGCTTTGAAGGTCACGAGGCGCTGGCGTTCGAGGACTCCCCCGCGGGCGCGCAGGCGGCACGTGACGCCGGTACGAAGGTCATGATTTACGTTCCGGAAGGCACCGACCCGGCAAAGGCACCGGCCGGTTTTGGGCGCTTCGATTCGTTCATTGACCCGCAGCTCTGGGAGGCGGCACGCACCTGGATCGCCAAGCTTGAGGCGGCACAGCAGTCTGAGGCAGCTCAATAGTCTGAGGCAGCTCAATAGTCTGAGGCAGCGCAGAACTAAGCACGTACCGCAGACGCCTCACCGTGCCACCGCCTCACCTGATAGGCAGCATCAAGAAAGACCCCCGGTCTGCTCCTCAAGGAGCAGACCGGGGGTCTTCTATGCCTTATCAGCCGTACCTATAGGGGTACGAGCCTAGCGGCGCATCACCTTCTTCGCCAGGAAGTTACCGATGAACTGAACCAGCTGAACCAGGACGATAATAATCGCCACAACAGCCCAGGTGATCTCATCGTTGAAGCGCTGGTAGCCGTCCACAATCGCGATCTTACCCAGACCACCGGCACCCACGTAACCGGCCATAGCGGACATATCCACCACACCGATGACGAGGAAGGTGTAACCGAGGATCAGCGGGCCAAGCGCCTCCGGAATCATCACGGTGAACAGGATGGTCAGCTTTGAAGCGCCCATCGCACGCGCCGCCTCAATCACGCCCGGGTCAATGGAGACCATGTTCTGCTCCACGATACGAGCAATAGCGAATGCAGCACCGAAGCTCATCGCGAAGACCGCCGCATTCACGCCCAGGCGGGTACCCACCACAGCGCTCGTCAGCGGGCCCAGTGCCGCAATCAAAATGATGAACGGAATCGGGCGAATCACGTTCACCAGAATGTTCAGGATCGTGTACACGAAACGGTTCTGGAAGATGTTGCCCTCACGGGTGGTGTACAGCAGAGCACCCACAATCAGGCCGACCAGACCGGCGCACAGCATGGTGATAGACACCATGTAGAACGTATCGCCGATAGCCGGGAGCAGCTTCTCGGGCAGGAACTCGGACCAGTCCGTCTTAGACGCAGCCAGCGGAAGAGTAGTAGCAAACATTTAGCGCACCTCCTGCACGCGGGCAACGGTCTTCAGTTCGGCAACGGCGGCATCAATGCTGGTGATTTCGCCGAGAAGTTCCAGGGTGAGGGTACCGTACGCCTTGCCCTGCAGGGTCTCAATACCGCCGCCCACAATGTTGAAGCGGACGTTACGGGCGCCCAGGTAGGACAGCACCTTACCGAGCTCCTGGTTACCCTCCACGATTTCAACGTTGATGAGGTAACCCTTGTGGTTTGCGCGCAGCTCAGCCGCTTCCTTGCCGGTGGGGGCGAGCTTGACGGTGGTTGCCACAAACAGCTTTGCCACGTCGGTCTGCGGGTTGGAGAAGACGTCGTAGACGTTGCCCTGCTCGACCACGCGGCCGGACTCCATGACAGCCACACGGTCAGCGATGCTGGAGACCACGTCCATCTCGTGGGTAATCACCACGACGGTCACGCCCAGTTCACGGTTCACACGCTTGAGGAGAGCGAGCACTTCATGAGTGGTTTCCGGGTCCAGCGCACTGGTGGACTCATCAGCCAGCAGCAGGGCAGGGTTGGTCGCGAGCGCACGAGCAATACCCACACGCTGCTTCTGACCACCCGAAAGCTGGTTCGGGTAATGACCTGCACGGTCGGCAAGACCCACGAACTCCAGCATTTCCAGGGCGCGTTCGCGGCGGTCCTTCTTAGACCAGCCGGCGATCTTCAGCGGGAACTCGACGTTACCGAGCACGGTGCGGGAGTTCATCAGGTTGAACTGCTGGAAGATCATACCGATGTTGGTGCGTGCTTCACGCAGTTCAGAGTCGCGCTTACCGGAAATCTGGAAGCCACCGACGGTCAAGGTGCCGCTGGTAGTGGTTTCCAGGCCGTTGATGAGGCGGACCAGGGTAGACTTACCGGCGCCGGAGTAGCCGATAATTGCAAAGATTTCGCCGCGGTTAATGCTGAGGGAGACGTTGTCCACAGCAACTACTGCCTTGGGGCCGTTGCCGAAGACCTTGGAGACTCCGTCCAGAACCACCATGGGCTCGGTGCTGTCACCGAAGCTCTGTACCAGTTCACTCATAAGTTTGTATCCGTTGTATGTCGTGGTTGGGGCGCTAAAGGACATTAACGCCGGTACGCAAAGGACGGTAAGCCTGTCGTGACCCGCATCGGGTGCTTAGACTTACCGCCTTTGCGTATGCCTAGAGGAGGCGTGTATTTAGAAAATTACTTCTTGGCGCGCAGCTTGGCTTCTTCGTTAGCCAGGGACTGACGCAGCTCGTCGGTGCTCACGTTGACCTCAACGGCGGTGCCGCGGGTCTCTTCCTGAACAACATCCATGACGGCCTTAGTGTGGAAGAGTTCGACGATCTTCTTGTAGGTCTCGTCGTCAGCCTTGTCCTTCTGAGCAACGAAGAGGTTCACGTACTTGATTGCCGAGGGGTCGGTCTTGGGGTCGTCCTGAGCCAGGGCGTCTGCGGGCTTCAGGCCTGCATCCTTGAGGAAGTCGTTGTTGACGACAGCACCGTCAGCGGACTCCATGCCGACCACGGTCTGGGTTGCGTCAACGGGGGTGACCTTCACCTTGGAGTTAGCGGTGTCCACGTCGTCGATGGTGGGTGCGTCAACGTCAGCATTCTTGAAGGTGACCAGACCGTTGGTCTTCAGCAGCTTCAGTGCACGTGCTTCGTTCACGGTGTCGTTCGGGATAACGATTTCGCCACCCTGGGGGATGTCAGCCAGCTTGGAGTGCTTCTTGGAGAACAGAGCCATCGGGTAGATTACGGTCGGGCCGACGATCTGCAGATCCTTGTTGGCGCTGACGTTGTAGTTCGACAGGTATGCGATGTGCTGGAAGCGGTTCATGTCAATGTCACCGGCGTCCAGAGCGGGGTTCGGCTCGGTGTACGCGCTGAACTCCTTGTACTCAATGTCGATGCCCTGCTTCTTAGCTTCTTCCTTCAGGGTCTTGTTGAACTTCTCAGAGCCAACCACACCGATGGTGACCTTCTTGGAGCTGGAGGAAGAGGAGGAGTTGGTGGAACCGCAGGCTGCCAGGCCAAAGACCATGGGGACAACTGCGAGTGCAGCAGCAAACTTCTTCACGGCTATGAATCTTTCTGTTGAATGATGATGCGTTCCGCCGGGTGCTGACGTTGGTACTAGCACATCCGATGGGAATGATGATGGGACAATTACAGCACGCACAAGGGCGGGTGTGGAAGTTGAGCTCTATTCATGAGACACAGAACGTCAAGGTCGTCATATTTTGTCATAATTCGTCATGCGGTGATTATTTGCCAGGTCACAAAGCGTCATTGACGGTGTATTCAGGCGCACACAAAACGCCGGCCCGGGTACGAAAACCCAAGCCGGCGTCCATAGTGCCACCCGTTACGGGCGGGTGGGGAATCAACCTACTGATCGAACTCACCCGAAGCAATCAGCTGCTCACGCACCTTACGGCGCAGAACCTTACCCAGCATCGAACGGGGCAGATCATCCACCACCACAATGCGGCGCGGAACCTTATAACGAGTCACCTTCGAATAGCAGTGCTCACGCAGAGTATGCTCCTGCACCACTCGACCCGGGGCGGGAACCACAGCGGCGACCACCATCTCGCCACCGGCGGGCAGCGGAATACCGACGACCGCCGCATCCGCGACCATGTCGTGCTGTTTGAGGGCGACCTCAACCTCCGTCGGGGAGACGTTGAAACCGCCGGTAATAATGACTTCCTTAATGCGGTCGACAATCTGAATGAAGTAGTCCTCATCCAGTCGCACAATATCGCCGGTACGCAGCCAACCCTCAGGAGTGATGGTCTTCGCCGTCTCGTCCTCACGCTTCCAGTAGCCGGCAAAACGCTGCGGGCCCTTCACCCACAGCTCACCCTCTTCACCCTCGGGCACATCCTCGCCGGTCTCCGGGTCCACCACACGAATATCGGTGGAGGGGAACGGAACACCAATAAAACCGGCACGGCGAGTGTCATTGAGCGGGTTGCAGGACACCAGCGGCGCGCACTCGGTCAGGCCGTAGCCTTCCACCATGAAACCGCCGGAAGCTTCCTCCCACTCGGCAACCAGTTCAGGCGGCAGGTTCATCGCACCGGAGACCGCGTAACGGATACCCTCCAGGGACACGCCGCGCTTCTTTGCCTCATCCATCAGGCGGCGATACACCGGCGGAACCGCAGGAAGAATGGTCGGGCGGGTCTTCTTCATCGCCTTCAAAATCAGATCCATGTCCACAGTCGGGAACAGCACCAGGCGGGCACGGCACAGCGACGCAATCGTCACGCCCAGGGTCATACCGTACGCGTGGAACAGCGGCAGAACCGAGTAAATCACCTCGTCATCGCCCGGGTTAATCCATGCCTCACCCATGCGGCCGTTAGACTCCAGGTTGCGGTGCGTGAGCATCACGCCCTTTGGCAGGCCGGTCGTACCCGAGGTGTACTGCAGCAGCGCAATATCGTGCGCGGTCGGGCGGCGATGCGACGGGTCAATACGCTCGCTCTTCACCAGCTGAGCCCACGACACCGTACCCGGCGCAGGACCGGTCAGCTTCTCACGCGAAGCACGCGCACTCTTCAACGGCAGCTTCAGCGCGGTACGCATCAGCGTAGGCATCGCAGAAATCATGTTCACCGAATAAATATGGTTCGGGCGGATATCCGCCGGAAGACCCGTAATATGCGAGGCGATCTTATCCCACACAATCGCGACCTTCGCGCCGTGATCCTCAAACATGTGGCGCAACTCCGCGCCCGTATACAGAGGGTTATGCTCCACCACAATCGCGCCCAGGCGCAAAATCGCGTAAAACGCCGCAATATGCTGAGGGCAGTTCGGCAAAATCAGCGCCACACGGTCACCCGCCTGCACACCAGCCACACGCAGACCCTCCGCAGCACGCTCAATCTGGTCGCCCAACTCTGCGTAGGTCGTGGTCGCGCCGAAGAACTCCAGCGCCACCTTGTGGGGTACGGTGCGGACCGCCTCGTCAATGAGGTGGCTCAGCGAAGTCTCGGGCAGCTCAATATCGCGGGCAGTCCACGAAGAATAATTCTTCAACCAGGGGCGATGCGCCAACGGATGCGTACCAGCCGATACGCCAGCGGGGGATGCAGGTGCCGCCGCATCCTGCAGGTTCGTGTTCTTCTGAGCCTCAGTCATGCATTGATTGTGCCTTCCCGCACCCTCACGCTTCAACTCAGCACCGTTTCTTTCCACGCTGAAAATCACACGGTACACCCGCCCCAGATACCGCAATAAACACCGAAACATGGGGAGCTAACTTGTAAATTACTTATGCCCAGAGATTCACACATGCTAGAAGGCTGGATACACAATATCAATTGTGCATCCAGCCTTCTAGCACGTTATTCATGCTTAGAGAATCTTTTGTGAGTAAGGCACCCGGGAGGTAATTACTTCAAAGTATTCTTGGGGTACTTGTGAGCTCTCACGCAAAATCTCAGGGATAATTCCAGCCTCAGTAACTATTTCAAGCGCACGCGGAAAAAGCGAAGGCTGTTCCAAAGTTGAAATAGCCCCTGGTTCTTTCGTTCTCCATTTATTTTTAGATATCGTAATCATTGCGTTGCGATATGATGCTTCGGACAAACGCCCCAGCGTTTTAGCACGGTAGAGCAAAGCTTGCATGCTTACGCCCCAATACTCTTTTAGTTCCTTGAGCTTCATCCAGCTAGAGCCATCCATCCGAGTAGGTAGCTCTCTCCGAATAGATTCAGCAGGCATCAGAAACTCTGCCGCAAACTCATGCGCTTGTGCTTCGATAGTTTTATTACCAGGTTCCGCATCTGCGTGCATGACCAAATGCCCTAGCTCATGGGCAGCATCAAAACGCTGGCGGTAATAGTCGCCTTTCAAAGGATGTAACACGACGATAGGCAAAAAACCCGTATCTACCGAGTATGCATCAATAGAATCACTTTGCGGAGGAGCAAACACAACTGCTACACCATGTTTTTCAAGCTCACGAATTACGTGTGTGATTGGGCCTTGACCAAGACCCCACTCAGCGCGAACTTGCTGAGCAGCGAATTCGGGCGTAGAGCTATTTTTTACGTCAGGATCAGCTGGTATATCCGGTATTTGTCGCTCAGGAAATTCTATGTGTTGGGAGAGAGCCCCTGCCACATCGTGCACCAAATACGTATACGCCTCTGCTTGATCACGCTGAAGCTGTGTTGTTGACCGGAGTGAACGAAAATGCGGTGAGCTACTGGCAACAAGACCATTAATGGTCTCAATACCACGGACCCCTGGGCGTTGGTATTCTACATTCACCTCAAAAAAAGAAAGAGGAAGCGAAAGCGCAGCCGCGAGTGCTTCTACATTCTCTGTCGTGGGAGTTCGAGCGCCTGATTCCCATGTAGTAATAGCAGAAGCACTCACGCCTGCCTTAACCGCTAGCTCATTCTTCCGGATTCCTGCTAACTGACGGGCTAAGACCAGCCGCTTCTTATCAAAGATGGCCTTATGGGAAGACATGAAAAATCTTTCTGTGTGGGTTTCACGTTACTCAGGAGCTCGTCTCACGCTTGAGACGGAGCTCAATATCTGGAACCTGTTCATGGGTCATGGAAAGGCTCTGGGCACCAGTACGTACCACTCGTGCGTCGCGTACGGGATAATCCAGAATATTGTCTTTCCAAAGCCAGGGAGCATCAGACTTGCTGTGGATAGGGGTGGGCACACCAAGGACAAACTCCAGTAGCTGCCCCTCCGGAGAGATGTTATATGCAATAACAAGTGCTGGCAAATGCAGGGGTAGGGATGACGTAAAATTGTCCAAACTAATGCCACCACATGAGAACAAGTCGTCCCCACTCCCAAGATGGTACTGCGTCTTTGAGACTATAGTCCGTTTGGTAGGGCGCTCCCAACGAATGCCTTGAACACCTCCTTCAAATCGATTCGCACTTTGAAGGATTAACGAGCAGAAACCGTCAACCTCCCAGTAGGGAACATTCTTGAAGGTACCCATCGTGTAGCGATTATGAGCCGGGTCAATAGGTAGATATTTGCGAGATTCGGGAGGGAGTCCATCAATGAGCACATCGAGTACTGTGCTAGGGTCTACACCTTCATCAATCTGAAACTCACCGGTATGCGTAACACGGGACATAACAGAACGAGCCAGATCGTAGTGAAAAGAGCCTTTAGTCTGATTCTTGGTATAAGAGGTAAACGTGTTTTGGTCGGCAGACACCTTCAAAATAGCAGCCATAGCTTTAAGGCGGTCCAGGACTCCAAGCTCCTGAAGCTTATCGATGGTAGCCTTCTGATTCGAAAAATCAAAGCTTTCTGTAACCAATGTTCTCTCCTAGCAGGAAGGGTCAGATAGATAGTGCAGGTAACGCCAAGACCCATAGGTCAGGTGATACGCAAAATTTTACATATCACAACTTTTTTGCTTACAAATTTACATTATACACAATCATTGTAAAAAAATTTACATATAGACTTGCGTTACCGCAAGTCATATTTCCGTCTACATAGTCGCTTAGACGCCCGGACAGGTATAGGTCAGCCAAAGACGCAGGAGTCACCTCATCGTACAAATTAGTATTCTTCTGCGCCTCAGCCATGCTTTGGTTGCTATATCTTCCGTGAACTATTGGCATCGCGATAAACGCCGAAACACTAAGGCAGAACCCAGCAACTCTGGGATACTTAAAGCATGAGTAAACGACAGCAAGACATCACTGACGAGCAGTTCAAGAAGCTCCTCCGCGAAATTTCCAAACGATTCGCTATCGCCGGAGGAGTCGTCATCCTGTTCGGAATGGCCATCATCGCACTTGCTTACCTTCTGGGAGGAGCCCACTAATGCACACCCCGCAGCGCCCCAACGGCGACATCTTCAACCGCATGGTCTCCGGCGCCGCCTACATGCCCGACGCCGAATGCGCCGCGCAGACTAAGCGCATCCACGCTGCAACCGTCCTCGCCGAAGAACACTACGCACGCGGCGAGCAGGCACAGGCAATGCACGTCTACCGTGAACACCTCGGCCACCTGGGCGAGCACTCGCACATCCGCCCCGGCGCACGCTTCGACTACGGCGTGAACACCTACATTAGTGACGGCTCCTTCTTCAACTTTGGCTGCGTCTTCCTAGACGTCTGCCCGATCCGTATCGGCTCCACAGTGCTCGTCGGCAACAACGTACAGTTCCTCACCCCCACCCACCCGCTCAACCCGGTCGACCGCGCCGCATACTGGGAAGGTGGCGAACCCATCACCGTTGAAGACAACGTCTGGATCGGTGGCGGCGCCATCATCCTGGGCGGTGTGACCATCGGCAAGAACTCCGTGATTGGCGCGGGCACCGTCGTCACCAAGGACGTCCCGGCTAACTCCCTCGTGGTCGGCAACCCCGGCCGCGTCATCCGCACCCTGGACGAGAACGAACGCCCGGCATACCCGCACACCTACTCCGCAGAAGCCCTGGAAGAAGCACGCGCCTTCTACGCTGACCGCAACCGCTAAATCAGCACCCAGGACTAGAATCCAAAGGATTTAATGAACGCACAGAACAACACCCCGCAGCAGCGTCCGGCCGCCACGGCGTCCACCCCCACCGAAAGTGACCTGTGGGAGGCGGCATTCTCCTCCGACGACCCCACCGTGGTTCTGACCAATGAGGATCTGAACGCCGCACGCCGCGCCCACGAAAAGGCGCGTGAAGCGTCCTCTTCGGCGCAGTCTGCCGCACAGTCCTCGCAGGATGCGACCCGCCCCCTCACCGAGGCGGCTACCGCAACCCAGCCGCTCCTCTCCCCCAGCGTTACCTCGCAGGGCGCGGAATCCGGCGCTGACTTGGGCGAACCCGCTACCGATAACCTCAGCTGGCTCGACAAGCCTGCAGCCCCCAGCGCGGACAACGTACGCGGCGGCGCAGCCCCCGCTACCGCGCCTGCCCCCGCTACCGCACCTACCGTTGCGGCAAGCTACGAGGTGCCCGCACCCGGCAACGCACATGCGGCATCGAACGCCCCGCAGGCTACCCCCTCGGCAGATGACCACTTCGTCATCCCCGCCCCCGCTGGTGATGCCGCTGGCTCGGAACCCATCCTCACCGCCGCAACCGCACTGTCCATGCAGAAGAGCCGCTACTCCCGCATGCACCTGCTACCCGGTCTGCTCGGCTGGCTGATCACCATCTCCCTCATGGACGGTGGCCTGTGGGCTATCCAGTCGTGGCTGACCCTGACCGGTCAGAGCGAGTCCATCGACTACGCCACGGTGGTCTCCCGACTCTTCAGCGGCGCGTCGAACGCCGTGCCGGTCGCGGTGGCGTTGAGTGTGCTCATTTTCTTCGCCTACCTGGTGGGCGGTTACGCGGCAGGACGCATGGCACGATTCGCCGGCGCGAAGCAGGGCATTGCCGTGTGGCTCTGGCAGATTATGGCGCTCATCCTCGGATCCCTGGCGACCTTCCTCACGCCTCAGCTGTTCCAGAACGGTGTCGCGTCCCTGTCCCTGCAGAAGCTGATTGCGGGCGATTTCGCGAACGGTCTGCTCGCGGTTCTGCTGGTTCTGGCGTTGAGCTTCCTCGGAGCTATCCTCGGCGGCCTGTGCGGACGCCTGTACCACCGCCGCGTGGACAAGTACCCGAGCGACCAGGTGGCACGCGAGGACGCCTAACTTAGGTTTCTAAGCACGCACCTCGGCGTTAGAGAATACAGAAAACCTCCGGTACCTTACGAAAGGTACCGGAGGTTTTCTCTATCTCAACAGCATTATCTACCCAGCAATAAAACGCCGACTAGCTAAAACATGCCGCCTAGTGGTCCAGCAGTAGTGCAGGCTCCTCAAGAATCGCAGCCACATCAGCCATGAAACGAGCCGACAGGTCGCCATCCACCACACGGTGATCGAAGGAACCACCCAGGGTCGTCACCCAGCGAGGAATAACCTCACCATCAACAACCCACGGCTTCTGCTTGATCGTACCGAAGGCAACAATCGCCACCTCACCGGGGTTAATAATCGGGGTACCCGTATCAATACCCAGCGAACCGATATTCGTAATGGTCAGGGTGCCGTTCGCCATCTCAGCGGGCTGAGTCTTACCCTCACGGGCGCGAGTAGTCAGGTTGTTCAGAGCGATAGCGAGCTCACGCAGAGACAGCTCCTGAGCATCCTTAATGTTCGGAACCATCAGGCCGCGCGGGGTCGCCGCAGCAATACCCAGGTTCATGAAGTGCTTAATCTGGATTTCGCTATCGGTCCAGGTCGCGTTGACCTGCGGGTTACGCTCAGCAGCCCAAATGACCGCGGCGGCAAGCACCAGCAGCGGGGTGACCTTCACGCCCTCAAAGTGGCGGGACTTCTTCAGACGCTTCACGAACTCCATGGTGCGGGAGGCATCAACGTCCACGAAAATCGACACGTGCGGGGCGCTAAACGCCGAAGAAACCATCGCCTTCGCGGTAGCCTTACGCACGCCACGCACCGGGATGCGCTCAATGCGGTCACCGGGGGTGGCTGCGGGCTGCCAGAACGGCTGGCGGGCGCCGCTATGCTGCACATCGCTCAGGTGCGCCACATAGTTCATGAGGTCCTGCTTGGTCACCTGGCCGCGCGCACCGGTAGCGGTCACGTTCGCCAGGTCAACACCCAGCTCCTTTGCGGCAAGACGCACCGGAGGCGGCGCGAGGGTCGGGCGGTGCGGAACCTGCTCGGGAGTCAAAGTCGGCGCGGGAGCCGCTGCGGGCTCGGGTGCCAAACGCTGCACCACCGAGTTCAGCGGGGTGTTCTCCACAAAGCGGGAGGCACGCTCAGCCAGCTCGCTCAGCAGGCCCTGGTTGCGGTTCACCGAGTCGGCGGG